>OGRV01000008.1_pt1 | contig 236523 bp, 226 predicted proteins | sample 1573731 | NCBI WGS metagenome assembly OGRV01 (sample SAMN03295828, study PRJEB24534) | human gut metagenome | isolation source: fecal sample 3 from infant 4 | host: Homo sapiens | place: USA: Pittsburgh, PA | collected 2014-07
ATTTTATCAGAAAGCCATGAATCTTTTTTAGTTGCACTTAGATTATAAATTCAAGGTGTAAAAAATTACGTATAGGGTTAGATATACTAAAGGTAATCCAGAACCATATTTATTTTGTTTGTTGTGTTATATAGGAGATTAGCTATGAAAACTTTAAAAGAAAACATCATCACAGTAGAAGACATTAAAGCAGAAATTGAAAAAGCAGAATTTGATGTTCCAAGAGAAGATGAGGATTTTGGTGATCGCTATGATCGATTACATGCAGAATGGGCTGTAAAAGGATTAAAGAAGTATAGAGATGAATTAAAGGAAGCCTTTACTGACAAAGAACATTTTAAAAATTGGGTAATAGATATATGGGGAGATGTAAATACTTTTATAGCTGTAATAAACGAAGAACTACGCTTACGTTCTATTGAATCAATTCGAGAAGCATCCGAATGCGCTGCATTGATGAAAATTTTTATTCCCTCTGAAAGTGCTTCAAGAGATGAAGCTGAAGAAAAGGTAAAACGTAATCTAGAAGAAGCTTTAGAAGAACATGATCAAAGAATTCTTAATATCTATGATGTAGAAGTAGTACCACTTTTAACATGGTGTGAAGAATTACTTGTGATGAAAGCCTTTTTAACTAATGATTTCTATATGAAAGGATCATTTTCAGACAAATTAAAAGAAATATATACAAATGTGTTTACATTGCTAGATAGAAATTTGCCAGAAAAAGTTGAATACAGTGATGCTCATTCCTTTGAATATTATGTGGATTTAGAAGATGAATGGGAGTATTTATATTTAGATGATTTAAATCCTATAGAAGAACTACTTGCTATATTGCCTGGTAGTCCATATGAATGTGATGTTATGTATTATGCTCATTCAATTAATTGGAGTATCAAGAATAAGCATGTAAATACTTTCAAAGAAAAATGCAAAGAGTTATATAATTCTTTGCATCAATAGTAGTATAGATTATTTATATGAGCTAAGGAGTGTTTGTATATGAGAAATATGTTAGTTAATGAAGAATCAAAAGAATCTGTTTTAAATCTATTTGAAAAAATATTGAATGTAAAATTGAAAGAAGCAGAAATCAAACAGGCTGATTGGGATGCAAAAGGTTTAAAACCTAAAAGAGATGAAATTATAGAGGCATTTAAGCATTTGGATTCATTTGATACATATATTGAATCAAATTTTGAATCTAAAGAAAATTTTGAGCTTCTCGTCATAAATGAAATAAAAATTCGAATGGAGGAATTGCTAGAAGGTTTTCATGGTGTGGGGCGACCTATGATTATTCCGTGTATTAAAAGTGGACCCTATAATGAAAGTAAAAAACAAGTAAAGGATTTGTTACATACAAGACTTAATAGTCATGATAATGAACTTCCTTATTTATTTGATAAGTTTATCGTACCTGATCTTGCCTGGAGCGAAGAATTATTTGCGATACTAGCTTATTTAAAAGAGAAAACCTATAAACCTAGTTCATTAACTAACGAATTAAGAACAATCTTTATGAAAGCGTATGTAATACTTGAGGAAAATCTACAAGAACCAGAATGGTATTGCAATGCAAAACCATTGACATATTATTGGCATATGAAATCAGACTTAGAAGAAATCTATTATGATGATTACTTACCAATTAAAAAACTATTATCTTTTATACCTAATAATTCCTTAGATTGCTACATATCGTACTGTCCAAATTATATCAATGAAACCTGGGCAGAATTACAAGAAGGAAAAGTTAAACAAGCAATTTATAAGACTTATTATGATTTGCTACAAAAAATTAGTTAGTTGTTTGCGATAAGGAGGAGAAAGGCTACATATGAATTTATGTAGCCTTTTATGACTTTGATTTATGAGCGTGAGATGAATTCTTTTATGAAGAATTTATGAAATATTAAATATATAATAATATTTTATTGGTAAAATATGTCTATAAAAATACGTACATTCTATGGGGGAGTAATGGGGATAAATAAAAATAATAATGATGTTATTAGTACATCGGGAAAAAGACAAATATACGAAAAGTATGATGATACCAATGATATTAATCCATTAGAAGTGGATTTAGATACCATCTTGAATCAGTATAAGAAAAATTTAAGTAAAATTATTGATGATAAACGATATGTAAAAATTGCTGTTGCAGGTCGTATGAATCATGGTAAAAGTAGTTTACTTAACTCACTAATTGGTGACAATATTTTTAAAGTTCAAGATATTCGTGAAACAACTGCTAATTCAAGATATGAATTATTTGAAGATGTTCTTCTAGTTGATACACCCGGACTAGATGCCAATATAAATGATGATGCTATTGCAAATGTTGCATATGAATCCTCTAATATTATTTTATTTGTTCATAATTATAATGTAGGTGATTTTCATAAAGGTGAATTAGAAGCTTTAAAACGTATTGCTGATTTTCATAATAGTGAGGCTTTTAGCGATAGATTCATATTAGTTCTTACCGGTAAAGATGCTGTTACTGATCAAAATGATAGAGAGCTTATTAAATTAAAGCTACTAAAAGATATTAAACAATTTTGTGGATTACAAAACTTCCCTACATTTGAAGTGTCTAATACAACATTTATGAAGGGGAAATCGGAAAATAAAGAAAAATTAATTGTATATAGTGGTATTCCAACATTATTGGAGTACATTACTAGTAAAATTGAAAATCTAAAACCGTTAAGAACTAAACAGACTATTGAAAAGATAAGAAATATACAAGCTACAGCAATATATCTTTTTAATGAAATTCTTCAGAATAAAACTGTAAATTTAGACTCAGAATTAATTGATGCTGATAAGTTATATGAAGAATACAAGAATCTTATAACAAAAGAAATTAACGATTTGCATAGTCAATATAAGCATCTAAAACAAGAAGAAGAAGAATTAAATTTATTTAGAGACTCTATTGCTGATGGGGTATCAAAATACATTTATTATAAATATATTGAACTAGAAATGGAAGAAAATAGTTGGCCTTTCTGGGAATTTTTTGGAAAACCTTTATCAGGCTCTTTAATTAATATTGATGAGATACGTAAGAATGCTTTAAGTCGTTACCCGTCAAAAGTTTATCTTCCAAGTAGTTATAAAGACAAGGCAATATTAATATTAAAAACTAAGATGTCAGTTAAAAAACAAGAGGTTGAACAAATTCGTAATAAATTTAATTCATATTATGAGTATTTATATAACAAATATATGAATGATTCAATTATACAAAAATCTAAATCTATAATTACAAAAAATGGACTTCTTGAAGAAAAATTTTTAGATATCTTATTAGAAATAGAGAAGTATATATATGGAGATGCTCTTAAATTACAAAATGAAGTTGAATATATAAAACCATGGATTGCAGACGTAGATAATTTTAGTGATATGACTATTAGGTTATTAGAGGGACTTGAATAATATTACTGGAGAAACATATTATGGAAATTAAAAACAACGAATCTGAATTCAATCAAGTTTTGGCTAACACAATTAAATCTTTAAAGAAAATAGGATGTTTTGGAGATTTAATAGAAAAATCAGAAGAACAAGTTATTTCACCACTAAATGAAATTAGACTGGAGGCTATGAGTAATAATATGACTTTAAAAACAATAGTTAATAATTATGAAGACAAATTAAATCAAATTATCAGTGATAGCGATAAGTTTTATTTAGTAAATGCTGGGCGTATGAATCATGGTAAAAGTAGTTTATTGAATTCACTAACAGGTCAAGTTGAAGATGTTTTTGAAGTACAAGATAAACGAACCACTGTTAAGAATAAGACATATCAATATAATGAGAATATTTATTTTATTGATACACCAGGTTTAAATGCAAACGATAACGATGATCAAGAGGCTATCAAGGCATATAAAAAAGCCAATTTAATTTTATTTGTTCATAACTTATCTGTTGGTGATATTAGAAAAGAAGAAGTTAGGGATATAAAAACTATTATATCTTGCTTTAACAGTGTTGATAACTTAGCCAATAAATTTATCTTAGTATTGACCGGGAAAGATGCAATTCAATCAAAGGATGATTTAAATAATATTAAAAGTAAAGTTTTATTAGATATTAAAAATGAGACTGGGCTAAGTGCTTTTAAAGTCTTTACTGTTTCTAATACAACATACAAAAATGGATTAAAGAATAATAAGAGTAAACTTATCGAACATAGTGGTATTAAATTATTACATGAGTATATAGATTCTTTCATAATGTCATCTAATAGTGAAATTCAAGATAGAATATGTGAAAGAATTGATTTAGAAACTGAGAAAGTTAAAGATAAATTACAACTATTAAAAGAAGAGCGAGCTGAAAAATTTAAAAAAGAAGAGAAAGCTATTAATGAATTTAGAATTAGAATTAACAATATATTGAGTTCACGTTTTTATATTATAGAACGAGCAAATGATAGATTAAATCGTTGTATGGATGAAATTAGTTCATTGAAAGGTTAAGTTTTAATTACGGAGGAAGTAATAATGTTTATAGCTGGGATTATTGCTGCAGGGGTTGCAGGTACTATTGGTGTAATTGCACATAGTGATCATAGTGACTATAGTGATTATTATAGTGATTACAGTGATTATGCTGAAAAAGAACGTAAAAGAAAGCAAGCAGAAATAAATGCTAAAGAAAAAGAATTAAAACAATTAAAACAACAACTAGAGAATGAATGTAATCAAGCTTATGAGACGATTAAATTAGAGTTACAAGAAAATAATTGTACATCGGATATTGATGTTAGAACATGTGACTTATCAAGTAAAAGTAGTCAAAATAAGTTGAAACGTGATATTGAAAAAAAATTAATAGCAAGTCTAGATGAAGATAAAGCAGCATTAAAAGATATTAATGATACATTGAAGAGAATTAATGAAATTCAATTAAAGGTAAAAAGTGATATCAAAGTAAATAAATAGAGGTAATAATGGGAACAGAATATATTACAAGTACAGTTAATAATTTATTTGAAAAGCTTGATATTGCAAGTAAAAATTTAGATGGCTTTTCTCAAGAAATCGATGAACGTCGAGATGAGATTAATAAAATTTTACTATCTATTCCTGCAAAATCTGATGAATTCAGTAAAGTAGTAAAACCGAAAAAAGAGTCTAATTTAGTAGATAAAGCGGTTGAATCAATCTTAACTGAGATTAATGCATCAATTGATAGGTGGAATAATGATCTTACTAGCCAATTAAAAGGCACTGAATTCATGAAAAAACATGAGAAGTATCTTGTGGTAATGGTATTTGGTGCTGTTAAAGCTGGTAAAAGCTCTTTAGGAAATTTTTTTGCTGGTAAATATTTTAGTAAATCAAACGTGAAAACTGAATACAATCATCGAGATAAGCCACAATTCATTAGCGAAGAAAGTGGTCGTGAAACAGGTGGATTAACTAAAGAGCTTAATGGAGATACTTGGTTTACCGAAGGTGTTACAGATACTACTGGAGCTATTCAATATTTTACATTATCCGGATTACGATGGATGGACTCACCTGGTACTGGAGCTGTAAAAAAAGATGGTGATAGTAAAGACATGGAGCAAATGGTAAATGATTATATTCCATTTGTGGATCTATGTATTTTTTTAATGAACTCTTCAGAGCCCGGTTTACAAGAAGATATGAAATATATGGAGAAGCTCTCTCGTGAGGGACAAGAGTCTTTAGTCGTCATCACACGTTCTGATGTAGTAGAAGAAGATATTGATGAGAACGATGAAATTATCAAAACTCTTAGACCGAAAGAACCAGAACGTCGTAAATTACAAGAGGATGATATTGTAACACGCCTTGCTGAACAATATCCTGATTTAGATTCTGAGAAATTTAGAGCAATGAGTGTATCTACTATGTTAGCTCATCATGCTATTGAAGAAGAGGATGAATCTAAATTTAAAGATAGCAATCTTGATAAACTTATGAATCTTTTAGCTGATAAGGCTTCTACTCAAACAACTGATTTGAAGATTGCAAGGCCAAAACGTAATATGAATAGTTTTATAGAACGCTTAATTACGGGAGATAACATTGATCATAAGTTTGAGGGATTAGAGACATTATTAGGTAAATTTAAAGAATTACAAGATCCAATTGATGAATATAAACAAAAATTAGAAAACCGTAAACAACGTGTTACAAACTTGATTATTCAAGATATTCAATCAGATTTGAAATCAAAATTATTAGAGTGGAATCAAATTGTAGAATCCTCAAAAAATACAATTGATTCTAACAAAATGAATACTGAAATTAATAAGATTATTGAAAAAGGTATTAATAAGGGTATTAATAAAGAAGTGGCATCAATTATTGAAGGCTATAGCAATGATAGTATAAAGTCTATTTCTAGTCTTGTTACTGTTCAATCTTTGGGGAAAAACTATGAAGAAGTTGAACATAGTTATAAAGAACGTATCTTAGTTGAACGTGATCCAGATGGTTGGTGGGAAAAAACAAGATCATTTTTTGGTAAAACATATTATAGAACGCGTACGATTACACATACTGAAATTTTAAAAATAGATGTTGGTACTAATGTAAATGATGTTTTAGAGTCTTTATTAAATCAAAGTAGAGCAATTATAGAGCAAGAGGTAAAAGCTGCATTGCTAGATATACAAAAGCAATATTTTTTACCACAAGAAAAGTATATTGCTACTATGACAAATATGTTACAAGATTCAATTCAACAATTAAGACGACTAAAATATGAGGATGCTTAAATGCAATTTATTATTAAGGTTACATCTGAATGTAACCTAAGCTGTACGTATTGTAGTGAAGGATTAAGACAGTTAGAATATCTTAATATAGAAATATATAAAAGATTTGTAGATGGTATTCCAAAACTATTGAGGCATGTTGGACATAAAAATGTTGATATTATATGGCATGGTGGAGAACCATTATTGATCGGTAAACAATGGATAACCGAAGCCATTGAATATACAAATGAAGTTCTTTCAGATTTTGAAATTTCTTATTCTATACAAACAAATGCGACTTTGATAGATGAAGAGTGGATTCAAATATTTAAAGAATTTGATTTTAGTATAGGAATTTCTTTAGATGGATATAAAGAATTACATGATCAATATAGAATCGCAAAGAATGGCCAAGGTACATATGAAACAATTATTACTAACATTAAATCATTAAAGAGTCAGGGAATACCAGCCTCTTTACTAATGGTTTTAAATTCTACTGTAATTGATTTAGATAAACTTTGGAATACATTAGAAGATTTAAACTTAAATCTTAAAATTCAACCTGTTGTACCAATTGGTAATGCAGAGAATCAATTAGTCGAAACGAATAATATTTATAATAATTATTCGACTGTTTTAAAGTATATTTTTAAAAAGCTTTTAACCAGTCATATGGATATTACTGTGCAACCAATATCAAATCTTCTTACAACAATATTAACTAATAACAGTATTGGTGAATGCTCATATAATGGCACTTGTACTAGAAATATCATAACTTTATATCCCAATGGGGATGTTGGATTTTGTGGCCGTATGAGTAATGAAAATAAGTCGTATATTTATGGCAATATCTTAAATCACGATATTATATCACTATATGATTCAGAAGTTAGTGAAAAAATAAGAAATCGTCAAATTTATTTACAAGAAAATGATTGTAAAGAATGTGCTTTTTGGGAATTTTGTCATGGTGGTTGTACGGTAGATGCATTGTCTTCTAATGGAGATATAAATAGTAAGTACCATTATTGTGAAGGTTATAAAGAGCTTTTATATTATTTTATGACTGAGGGGCTAACTGAATTAAAAAAAGCATTAGTTAATCGTAAAATGCGTTATCGATTATTGATAGAAGAAAAAGATAAATTAATTAAGGAATTACATGATGAGAGATAACGATATATTATTTTTTAATCTTCATAGACGCTATCTAAATGCTTCTCCTCAATTTGGAGGATTTTTAGGCATATTTACTTTAGCAGCATTCTTAAATGAGAATGGATATAGGGCTCAAAGTTATGCAGGTCAATTGACAGAGGGATTACGATTAATTGATGAAGCTTGTCAAAATCATAATATAAAAATGATAGGTTTATATTGTGATTATGAAAATGTGACAGAAGTAATATTTTTATCTAGTTATATTAAAGAGACATATCAGATCCCTGTGATTGTTGGAGGCCCACAATCTACAAGTCTAAAAAAAGACTTTTATATTAAGTCCCAATGTGATGCTGTTGTTAGATATGAAGGTGAGATAACAGTATTAGATTTAGCTAACTATTATATCGAAAGCCTAGGTGTTATTGACGATATTAAAGGGATATCATATTTAAAAGATAATGATGTAATTACTCATGAGGAGCAAGATTTAATAGAAAATCTTGATGCACTTCCTTTTATTAATGATGAATGCTATTTAGTACCAAAGCAAGACTATACTGAGCTAAGTATAATGACTGGCAGAGGATGTCCATTTCACTGCAGTTTTTGTCATGAAGGGCATCATACACGAAAGGTTCGATTTAGATCGGTTGAAAATGTTATTGAGGAAATCAAGACTTATATAGAAACACATGAATATATAAAAAATCTACATATCTTATTTACTGATGATACTTTCACTTTAATTCCAGAACGTGTAAAAAAGCTTTGTGAAGGATTGGAGCAGTTACAAAAAATAAAGCCTTTTAGATGGTTTTGTGAAGGTCATGTACATACTCTATTTATGAATCTAGAAATGATTAATTATATTGCAAAAGCAGGAGCCCAGCGTATTCAACTTGGTATTGAAGCCGGTACACAAGAGGTTTTAGATGCATATAAAAAAGGGTCAACATTACGAGAAATCAAGACAGTTGTTAAACATTGCTATGATAGTGGGATAGAAGAAGTTTACAGTAATATCATTTTAGCTGGTGCTCACTTTACTAGAGATGTATATATTAAGAATATAGATTTTGCTAAAGAACTATTAAAGATTGCCCCTGGAGTAATGGAAATTGGTGTTGTCTCTTATTGGCCATTACCAGAAACTACAATTACTAATCACCCAGAAGATTATGGTTTGAATATATTAGATTATGACTTTATTACTTCTAGTGGAGATTTTCCTCAAATAGAAACCAATGATATTGATCGATGGGAACTAATTGAGATGATGAAAAGTATGGAATATGAGTTATCTGAATATATGAAAGAATTATTAATAAAAGGTTTTGTAAAAACTGAATTAATAAATAGTTGGTTATCTAGAAAACATACTAAATATATTGGTCGATGGATATATGCTTTAAACCAATTGCCTCATATGCTTAACTTTTATTCAATGGTATTTAGTGGGGAATGTAACTTTATAGATACAATTAGTAAAAATATTCCTCATATACACCCAATGCGTACAGTTCAATTATCAAAATATTTAAAAAATGATAGTGGTAATAAGTCTCTGTTTGGATATAAGTTAAATGACCTTGAAGTTGATATTTTAATTTATTCATTAGGCAAACTGTCAGTTGAAGAGTTAATATTAAAACTTCGCGAAAAGTACGATGATATTACTTTAATTAACAATGAAAATATTGAAAATGTGTTAAGAAAATTATCATCTCAATACTTATTAGTATATTCGAAATATTAGGAGTCATCATGGAAAATTCAATTTTATTAGATTATAAAAGTGTCTTAGAAAATAATAAAACTAGTTTAGTAAATGCTATTCATGAATATAATTCAGAAGATATCAAATTAAATAACTATATTTCTGAAATTGAAAGTATTTATTCTAATAAATTAAAAGATGTGAAACCATATATTATGGTTTACGGCATTTATAATGCTGGTAAAAGCAGTATTATAAATGAATTATTAGGCGATGATTTAGCAGCAGTAAATGACAAACCAGAAACTGACTCTGTAGATGAGTATGAATGGAATGGCTATACAATTGCTGATACACCGGGTGTAGGAGCTCCTATTAAACATGAAGAAGTAACTACAGAGCACTTACGAAGAGCTGATATTGTTATGTTTGTAATGGCTTCTACAGGATCAAATGAAAAAGATGATAATTATAGAAGATTAAAAGCAATAACTGATGCTGGTAAAAAAGTTATTATTATAATTAACGATAAAAATGGAGACTTAGGAAGTAATGATCAAGAGCTAGGAATTATTACTACTAAAGTGAAAGAGAATCTTAGACAATACAATCTAGACAGTAATGATTATGTTATTACTATAGTAAATGCTAAGCGTGCAAGAGATGGACGTATAAAAAACAAACCAGCTCTTGTTGAAAAAAGCAATATTCAGGAACTAAAGGGCATCATTTTATCTGAATTGAAAAAAACAAATAATTATATTGTTATTAATAATGCTATTTTAGATATTCTTACTCAAATTAATGGTATTCAAAATTATTTGATAGCTTATGATAATAAATCTGAAATCCTTGCATTAAATAATTTATTAGGCAATATTAGAAATTCAAAAAAAGTTTTGAAGTCTAATATGAGTGAATATATTACATTAAAAACAAATAAGTTAATTCCAATCGTAGAAGCTGATATTTGGGAAAATAAAGAAAATGAAGATAAGATTTCTATGGTCTTCAATGAACATATTCAAAATTTGAATCAAGATATAGTTAAAAAACTAGAAGAAGAATTAGCTATAACAAATCAAGATATATTCTCTCATATTACTGATGTAACAAAAGAAATAGAAGCTAAACTTAAAGCTTTAGAAACCCATAAAGGGGAGTTTACTTTCGATGTTAATAAAAGTGATTATTCTGAATCAATTAGTGAATCGCTCTCATCTAATAATAGCGAGATTGCAAACTTAAAAGAGGTATTAGTTACAAGTAAAGAATTATTAGATGCACATAATAAGGATAAATCCATAATGCCACTTATTGCAGCAAGTGTAGGTTTATCTACGGCAGAAACATTATCTGTTGTTGAGGTGGGAAGTGCTGTAGCAGGTGCTTTAGCAAAGACCACTTTAGGTTCAGCTATATTATCTACCTCTATAGGTGGCACTCTAGCTACAGCAGCAACAACATTAGGCACTGCAATATCCACTGCTATGCCATATCTTGCTCCATTAATTATTGGCTTTATAGGTATAAAAAAATTATTTAGTGGTGGCAAAAGTAAAGAACAATTACAAGCTGAAGCAGATGCGTATAATGAAGCTCAAATACGTCAACTTGAAGCAATGAAAGATGCTCGTAATGATTTGCATAATAAATTAGGATATGCATTTGATGGACTTATTACAGAACTTCAAAAAGAAATCAATAAAGTTATTGATGAATTATTAGGTGGATATGAAAAAATCTATGGAGAAAAGATTTCTGGCTCCCAACAAGAAAAAGAAGCTTATGATAAAGTAATGAGTTCAATTGCCATAAGTGAGTCAAATTATGAAGAATTAAGTTTAGTTCTTAGAAATAATGCTTAAGGAGTTGTTATGACAAAGCGATTTCAAGTAAAGTTTAGGATTAAATCAGACCCTAAATCAACATCAAGAAATGGGGTAAATACAACCATGGTTAGTGCTTCTAATATGTTTGATGCACGTAATCAAGTAAAAGCACGTTATGCAAATAGTTTGTATGGAATAGAAGTAATTTCTGTTGTTGAAAAATAAAATATAAATATATATATTTATTTAGAGTTAAAATACTCAAAGGCTTTGGGAGATATTAATTATGATAACTGATTATAATATGAGAAAAAATGAAGTATTAGAAATAATTGAGAAATTAAAATACAATTTGACTAATATTAATGAATATTTCGAGAGTGTAAATCAACCTAGTCCTGTTAAACGTATTAATAATTATTTAGATCATATAACATCAAAAGAGATTAATATTACAGCTGATAAATTTCGAATCATAGTTGCTGGAGAAGCTAAGAGTGGCAAATCAACTTTTATTAATGCGTATTTAGGTGTTGAGTTGTTACCAATGGATGTCAAACAGTGTACAAGTTCTATTGTTGAAATTAAATATGGTAAAGAATTTAAAATTATTGCTACATATGCTGATGACAGAGTTCAGAATATATTAGGTGATAGAAATTGTAAGGAATTCTTAATGTGCAATGCGGCATTAGATGATTCATATCGGGATATTCCTGTACCAACAATTAATGAAGAGATTTTAGTAAAGGCAGGAAAAAGAGCTAAGAAGAAAAATCAAAATATTTATATAAGTAATAAAGAGATTGAAGATTTGTTGAAAGCTAGTGAAATTATAGAAGCAAATATCCATAATTTACCAGCTGATCAATATAAAAGCAAAATAAAAAAATATATTAATGAAAAGAAGAGTCAGTGGTCTAATATTGTTACAAAGATAGAGGTCTTGTTTCCTTTGCCAGAGGCTCTTAAAGGAATAGAAATTATTGATAGTCCTGGTGTTTGTGCTCGTGGAGGGGTATCAGAATTAACAGAGAAATATATTACTCATGCTGATGCTATAGTTTTTCTTAAACCAATATCTGGACAAGCTTTAGAATCTACACAATTTAATCAATTTATGAAAAATATGAGTGTTGAAAGAAATAAAAAAGCATTATTTCTGGTGTTGACACGAGCTTCAAATGTTAATGAAACTGAATTAAACAGATTGATGGATGAAGCTTATAAGCAATTTAATATGTTAGACAAAGATAATATACTTGTTGTAGATAGTAAAGCTGAATTATATGTGAAGTATTTATCTACATTTTCAACTTTAGATGAAATAAAAAATGAATTAATAAAATTGAATGATAATAAAACATTAGATGACTTTGTAACAGCTACTTATGTAAAAACTGCTGGTGATTTTGGAAATGGAGATAAAGTTGATTTTATTAATTCATTAAAAGAAAAGTCTCATTTTGCTGATGTATATTCATCTCTCGATAGATTTGGTAGATACGCTCATTATTTATTACTTCATGATGTGCTCAAATGTACTTATGATTTATATGTAAAATTAACTAATATTTTGAGTGAACAAATTGACTTATATAAACAAAAAAATGAGAATCCCTATGAACTAGAGCAAAAAATAAGCATAATCAAATCAGATATTGAAGAATTACGTGAGACGATGAGTATTGGAATCGATAGTGTAGCAAAACCTTATATAGGAGAAAGTGGATATATAAGAAAAACTGCAGATGAAATGGTTAATAATTTTATTATAAAAATAAAACAAATTGATCCTGATACAGATGAATCTCTTGAAGTATTAGAAAAGATATCTATGGAGCAAATAAAAACCTTTAATGAGTTTTGTATGAATATACAAGTCGATCTTATAAAGCAATTTGATGAGATGATTCTTGAATTAGAGGATAAAAGTTCAATATCCTTTACTTATTTAAAACCTGAATTATTAGATCTTGATTTTGAGGATATTATTAAATCTAAAAAAATCGAAGCAAATGAAATTGAAAAGTACGAAGAAGGTGTAACATTCACTGAGACAAGGGAAAGATCTAGATATTCTAGAAAAAAACATTTTGACTTAGTTAAAAATAGTATTAATGATAGATTGGATGATATAAAAAATGATTTTATATTAATTACTACTAAATTTATTAGGAATGTTAAGGTTGCGTATATTAGTGAGTTATCATCTAATATAGATAGTAAAAGAAATGAATTAGATGCTATAAGTAAAGCAAAGAGTGATGCAATATTTATTAATGATATAATTGATAAACTTGAGAATATAGTTGAACTTTTGAAAACTGATTCTACAAAAGCAGAATCTTTAAAAGGTGGAATACAAAAATGTATCATAAAATAATAAATCAAAAAGTTAAGTATATATTATCGGAATTAGAAGCCAAATGTATAAATATCATTGATAATAATGCAATAACAAATCAGATTTTTATTAAAATTACAAATATAGTATCTAAAGAATTATTAGTAAGAACAGATTCAATTTTAACTGACTTACTTTATGATTTGCAGGATAAAGCTTTACAAGATCCTGTTTTTAAAGATATATCCATAAGGAATAGATTCCGTAGTCTAAATTTGGTTGAGTGTATTTTAGATCAATATAAATTTAATGTAGATAATTTTGAATATAATAAAGCTAAATCAAATAGATCATCTTTTATTATTGGTATAGGTGTTTTTGTTGTTAGTTGTTTAATTTTTGCATTTTTTTATGGCTTTGAAAAGTTAATATTTTCTCCAACTCCTATAGTTATTCTATTACTGGTTTCTTCTATTATGACAATCTTGGCTTATTATATTAATAATAGTAAGAATAATAAGAGGAGAATAAAACGAGCTTTAAATCAATATTTTAATGTAATAGAAAAAGATTTAGATAAATGGTTTGAACAAGCTGAAAGCTATTATATTAAAAGAGTTAATGAGTTTAAGTTAACCATATAAAAGGAATTAATCTATCATGAATTCAAATATAATAAATCAAAAGAATGATGAAGTGTTAAGTAAAGGTTATAGTGACTCTAAAATTCTTTCTAATGGGATACTAAGATATCTTGAATTGGTTTCACCAGGCTATTTAATTAATATATCTGATGTTAATAATCATTTAGATAAACATGGAATATCTTTTTTAAATAGTATGTCTTTTTTTAAAGTTGAATCTTGTTCTGTAGAGAATATTGATAGAGCCTATAAAGAACTGAAAAGTAAAGTACAGAAATTATTTACTAGTTTATATAGTATTAATATTACAATTGTATATGGTTTAATAAGTAAGGATGGACAAACTAATTTAGTTTTAGGTATATACAATCCTAAAAAAAAGCAACAGTTAAAAAAGCTTATTTCTGGTACTTTATCTAATATAAAATTGACAGAATATAATCCAAAATTTGAAAGTTTTTCGCCTAATAAACATTTCTATGGAATTTTGTCGGGGTCGCCTGTTGTTGAAATGGATGAAGATAAACCATCATTTAGTTTATCCTCAATTATGAGGAGTTTAAATGGTGAAAACTATTCACTACTATTTTTGGCTAAGCCAATTTCAAAAGAGTTGATTAGTAGTAAGATCTCTAATTTATTGGAGTTACGTGATGAGATATTTGCTATAAGCAAAAGAAACTATTCTTATTCTATTGGAAATTCGACTACGGTAGCTGATAGTAGAAGTACATCAAAAACTGAGGTTAATAAAACATCAAATGTTTTGGCTGGTATAGGAGCGATTATAGGAATTGCATCTTCTGGTGTACTTGGTGGTATGGTTGGCACAGGTATAGGATCTGTTATAGGTGGTATTTTTGGTGGTGGTGATTCACAAACTGAAAATATTGCATATTCTATTTCAGAAGCTATTTCTAAAAATGAGTCTATTAGCAATGATGTTCAAAATAGTTTTGCTATGGAGTTGATAAATTACATTGATAAAGCTGTTGAATCTTTTAAAATAGGTCAAATTAATGGGGGGTGGCAATTTTCAATTGTATTTTCTTCAGATAATATTGACAATAGAGATATTATACAAGGTTGTTTAAGTGGAGAATTATCTCAGCCTAGCACTAATAGATTACCACTTATTTGTTATCAACCAACTGACTCTGATGGAAAAAGCTTATTGATACCAAAGTTTTTCAATTCGGATATAGAGAATTCATTATGTTCTTATATAACATCAAACGAATTAGGTTCTTTATGCACTTTACCAATAGAGAGTGTTCCAGATTTTGAAGTAAAAATTGAACGAGTATTTCCTTTGACTAGATCGAAAATTGATAAAAACTCTATTGCTATTGGTAATCTGATCGATGGGTGCCAGACTCTTAATAATATGCCATTTACATTATCAAATAATGATTTAAATAAACACACTTTTATATGTGGTTTAACTGGAAGTGGGAAGACCACTAGTGTAAAAAAAATACTTAAAGAATCCAATCTACCTTTTTGTGTAATCGAGGCAGCAAAAAAAGAGTACAGAAATTTATCTGATGATCTAACTATTTATACTTTTGGACGCTCACAGTTAAATTGTCCTCAAATTAACCCGTTCTATGTATTACCGGGTGTTAGTTTACAAACACATATTGATTTTTTAAAAGATTTGTTTAATGCATCTTTTTCTTTATATGGTCCGATGCCTTATATTTTAGAAAAATGCCTTTATAATGTTTATAAGCGCTTTGGTTGGAATTTAACATTAGGGTATCATCCTATGTTAGTTAATAATAATAGCGATATAGATTTTTACAATTATGAATATATTACTAATAAGTATAGGTATAAATCACATAAGTTCTTATTTCCAACTATGAATGATTTAAAGAATGAAGTGGAGAGATATCTAGATAATGATTTAAATTATAAGGGGGAAATTGCTGATAACATAAAAACCGCTATTTTAGTCAGACTTGAGAGTTTATGTAATGGAACAAAAGGATATTCTCTAAATACTAATGAGATTCTAGATTTTGATGAGTTAATGAACTCAAAGGTTATTTTTGAATTAGAGGGATTGGCAGATGATTCTGACAAAGCTTTTTGTGTTGGCTTGTTGATTATATTTATTAATGAATATCGACAAATTAAAAAAGAACTTTTAGGAATTAGTTCTAGCGGTTTGAAACATTTAATAGTTATAGAAGAAGCACATCGTTTATTATCTAAAGTTGATACTCAGGGGTCGAATGATTTAATGGGAAATCCCAAAGGGAAGGCGATAGAGCATTTTACGAATATTCTTGCGGAGATGCGTTCATATGGTCAAGGGGTAATTATAGCAGAACAAATACCTTCAAAATTAGCGCCAGATGTTATAAAGAATTCATCAAATAAAATTGTACAAAGATTAGTTTCATTAGACGATCAACAATTAATGGCAAACTCTATAGGTATAGGAATTAAAGATGCTATTCAAATAGGTAGTCTTCAAACTGGTTGTAGTTTTTGTCATAAAGAAGGTATGTCACTTCCTGTATTAGTTAAAATAAAAAATTCTTTCTATGATTATGATGGTCAAGAAAAAGGTTTGGATGATTATGTAACTGATGAGCAACTATATTGGAAAAATAATGATAAGTTTTTTATGTTAGATAAATTTTTATTGCAGAATTCCTTTAATAATGATATTGAATATAAGATTACGATATTATCTTTTATCAATACACTATTAATTGAATCTGATAAAAATATACTTTCATCAATCAAGGTGTTAATCGATAGAATTAAATATAATATTATTAGAAAAAATATACATTTGACTTCCAAGAAGAGTATAGATAAATTGATTTGTTCTTTTTTAGCGTCTTCTATTGTAAGTTATTTTACTCATGGTATATATTCTGTTAATTTCTTGCCATCAGATGAGTTTGTGGAATTATTAGAATTACTTTTATATAATAATGATTATACTTTGATTAAACGAATAAAAGGTATATTAAATAAATTATACGAAGCCAATACTACGTCCTTGGCAGAAAATATAGTTTATAATTTAATCTTAAGAGATATTGATGATGATACTAATATAAAAGGGACTATTAGGAACTATTTTATTAATGTTTCTGAAAAGACTTTAAGTTCATTAGAATCTAAAATATTGGGGATTTAGTTATGAAAGAGTTTAACGATTTAAATGATAATTTGAGTCCGAATAATTATTTGAGACTTAATGGAGATGATATAGAGACTAAATTATTAGATGGTAAAATAGACGATTTTGCTATTTTAAAAGAAGAAAATATAGAATTATCTAAGGAAAATGAATTTGAATGTATTAAAGATTCAAAATATCCTGATATAGCATATATTGAATCATCAAATAGAAATGAGTTATTAATTTCTAATAAAAAGCTAGAGAATTCTTCTTTAGAAAGCTTTGCTCAAGTTAATGAAAATGAAATTAAGAATTTAACAGTAGAAGAAAAGAATAAAATAAAAGAAGAAACTGGTTGGTCAGATGAAATTATCAATAAAATTGAAAATTGGAAGCAATATGAGATTCTTAAAAATGCAGATTTGAAAGAATGTAATATTAATGGGAAAATTTGCCTGATAAAAAATAATATTGACTTAGATTACACTGATGCTGATGGAATATCTAATCGTGATCGTATAAAAATGGGATTGGCTCCTATTGATTCAAAATCAGGTAAGCCATTAGAATTGCATCACTTAGGACAAAAATCAGACTCGCCATTAGTAGAATTGACCGAGAAAGAGCATAGAACAGGTGAATATGAAAATGGTAAAAAGAATCAAAGTTTGTGGCATGATAATTCCAAAGTAACTGAAGTGCATGGGGAAGGAAATACCTGGAATCAAGAACGAAAAGATCATTGGTTAGCAAGATATGAAGCATCATTGGAGGACTAGATGAATACAAATGTAGTTGATGTTATTAAATCATTAGAAAATATTATCTCTTTAAATAGTGCTAGTGATACCGATATTGTTAGAGCCGAACTTGAATTAAGAGTATCATTTGCTGAGGATTATAAGTCTTACTTAACAGCATTTGGTGCTGTAATTGGTGACGGCTTTGAATTAACTGGTATCACAAAAGCTGCTCATAGAAATGTTGTTGAGGTAACTAAGCAAGAGTGGCAGTTGAATTTAAAAGTTCCACATTCAATGTATGTTATTGAAAATACGCATATAGATAGTATTATTATTTGGCAAGATAAGTCAGGAAAAGTCTACAAAACAATTGCTGGTGAGGAACCTAAATATTTGGTTAGTAGTTTAGTTGATTATATAAATTTGGTATCAAATAAGTAATAATCATGCCAAAATTCTACCCAACAATAATAAATAGTTTCCATGGTAGTGAAGGAGAGCGTCTCGTATACGAGGCGCTCTCTAAATTAAATAATGAATATGTAATTTTTCATTCCTATAGATGGTTAGGTGAATTAAACCAACGTCGGAGTGAAGGTGAGGCAGACTTTGTTATTTTACATCCTAAAAAAGGTATTTTATCTATAGAGGTAAAAGCTGGCGGGATTTCCTATCGTGATGGAAATTGGATTCAAACGAATCGAAATACAAAAGAAGAAAAAATTATAGATCCTTTGGGGCAAGCTGCGGAGAGTCAATTTAGGATTCAAAATTATTTACGTAAACATTATATTGGGCAAATACCTGTTATTGGTCGATCCGTATGGTTTCCATCTGTAGCTATTCATAATAAGATTTCATTACCATTAGAAGTAAATAGAGACATTGTGTTTGATGTAGATTCTTTACTTAATCCACAGGAATCTATGGATAAAGCTTTTAGCTATTGGAAATCTAATTTAGGATTTAGAGATTCTGAGTTATCAGTTAATGATTTTCAGAATATGATCAAGACTTTAATGCCTACATTTAATATAGTTGAATCTGTTGCAAGTACAGCTCTTGAATCAACTAAAAGTTATATTCAGATGACGAAACAACAAGCATCTATATTGCATTTTTTACGTGAACAGCCAACAGCTGTTATTCATGGTCCTGCAGGTACAGGCAAGACGATGCTGGCCATTGAAAAGGCTAAAATATTAGCTGCAGAAGGTAAAAAAGTCTTATATTTATGTTTTAACGAGTTCTTATTATCATATGTGAAGGAGCATTATACATGTGATAATATAGTCTTTCATAATGTTAGATCACTTGCAGAGAATTTGATGCCTAATAGTAATTACTCTATTGCGGAGATTATTCCTAAATTTATTGAGTACTTTCAAAATGAATACGATGATTTAGAATGGTCTTATGAAAATGTAGTCATTGATGAAGGCCAAGACATTGATGAACATATATTAGAACATATTTCTATGTTAGTAGATATGTTAGGTGGTCATTATTATGTGTTCTACGATAAAAATCAGTATATAATGATGCATAAATCGACGCATTGGTTAGATACCTATGGGGATTGTCGTCTTGTATTGTATAAAAATTGTCGCAATACTGCTGAAATAGCAAAGACTGTAGGTACAACATTAAGTGATATAAAGAAAGATGCTTATATAAATGAACTGTCAGGGATAAAACCACTTGGATCATTCTATAAGAATGAAAATGAATTACGTAACATTGTTACAAAGTTTGTTACAAAAATGATTCAAGATAAGGTTAAACCTGAAGACATTGTTATTCTTACTACAAGTAGTGTTCCTAACAGTATGTTGACAAATATTTCTGCTGTAAAGGGAGTATCTATCTCTACTGAGCCAAATAAAAATAATATATTGTTCACATCAGTACGTAAATTCAAAGGCTTAGAAGCTAAAGCGGTTTTATTAATTGATATTTTAGTTAATCGTCTTACTAATGAATTACATAAACGTTTGGTTTATGTAGGTTCATCGCGGGCAAATACATATTTACAATTAGCATTCTATGATAATGTACCTAATGAAGATTATAAGTCCATTCTAAATCATTTAGGTGTAAATGAAATCAATGGACCTAGTAAAGAAGCTTTATTAGAAACTTTTGGTCTCGATTTATTAAAATAATATTTTGATGCGTTATTTTTTACGTATACACTTTTGTACAATATACATGTAATCAGTTAGTTATTCTAATGTTGTTTTGTAGTATAGAGGTGTATGGTATGAAAACAGATGTTATCAAGGAAGCTCTTGAAAGTGTAAAAAAAGAAAATCCTAAATTATACGAGGATGTAGTAGAGTATATTTCTTCCAATAGAAATAAAACTGGTGTTCATCCTGAAGGGGTGTATCATGAACACAATTGGCCTAATATTATAGGACCCATGCCTGGTCCATTTCCACATCCACGGAATCCATTTGAACAAAACCCATTTGGTGTATTCTGGCCATTGGCTGGTTTATATCTATTCTATAAATTAGTTAGAAAGGTATGGCGATTATTACGAGGCAAGAATCAAAATATTTCTTTAGATGATATTATTACGTATATAAATAATCATAAATAATGTGTTGTAAGGGAGAGTAATAATGAGTTCAAGAAAGTTAAAATTAGGTGATATTGTATTTTGTCAACGAAGTAACTTTTTCTTTGGTGATGTATATCAACATTATGGCGTATATGCTGGATATCATAAAATTATCCACTATATAAAAGGGGATTCGCCACTTGATGGACGCATTGCTGAAACTAGCATTGAAGAGTTTTGTGATGGAGATACCTTATATATTGCAGAGGACGATAGTTTATTATCTATTTTCCAAGACTCTGATGTAACTGCTAGCTTTTATGGGCCCCGTAAAACTGTACAACGTGCAAAATCTATGATTGGAAAAGGCGATTATAACTTGTTTGGCCATAACTGTGAACACTTTGCTATTTGGTGTAAAACAGGTCAACTAGAATCTACACAACTTAGTATAGAAGGTATGGCAGCTAGATTTCTACGACCATCACGTGGACCATTGAAATGGTTAGCTGATGAAATTTGGCGCGTAGAGGCAGAGTATTAGTAGAACCATATGGAACTAGCGATACAGTAAAAGTGTGTTGCTAGTTCTAACTTTCAAAAAAGCAAAATATTTTAAAAATAATTATTGACACACACGGATACGTGTATTATAATTACATCATCAGGTGAAAGAAATCACCAACATGTAGAACAGAAAGACTTAGATTCTAACAGCAATCCTATCACATACATAACTTGATTAAGATGAGTATAGAATCTAGTATAATTTCATAGTTATCGTTCATAAACGATTCATAAGGTTAGACACTAGCAGCAATCTTCGATGATTTAACCAGAAAAAGTTATTTTGGAGACCCTTTGGTCTAGAGTATCGTGTCTAGTTATCCTTAGCCTCAGTGAGGTTAGTAATTGTCTTGAACTTTGTATTGTAACCGCTCATGGTTGTCTTGTTTATTTTGCTTTCAAAATTTACGTTGTGATAATCCGCAGCGGTTTTTTATATGCCAAGGAGATATGAACTATGAATACATTTATGAACGCTTTAACAAATAATGAAAAATCCTATACCGCTAATGATGGTACTGCGTATCATACGAGTGGCAGTCCTCTTGTGGATCTTAATTTCTCTGTGCCTGCATTGCGTCAAGTTGCGGTTGATTTTTATGGTAAAAGTAAACATAACCGATATTTCTATGGTGCAGATCGCGCTATGGATGCAGTGGATGCATTGCGCTTATTCATTACATCCTATGATGAAGACCCTCTATATACCATGAAATGGCTTATGTATGCTCGCCATATTAAGCTAGGTCTTGGCGAGCGTGATGTATTTCGTATGATGCTCACTAAAATTGGTGACTTGCATCCAGAGATGGCATTGCAGTTCATCATCGGCACCGAGTTATGGAACTATGGCCGTTGGGATGATGTGTTACGCATCTTTTTTGATACTACAAGTGGTATCTTACACGATGGACTAGGTGAATTAATTGCCAATCAGTTTAGACGTGATGTAATGGCGTGTGGACTCGGTGACTCTATTAGCTTGTTAGCGAAATGGATGCCATCCAATAATACATCGTCTAAGAAAAAACGTTCTGAAGCAGTCATTTTACAATCCTTGTTACATCTAAATGCACGAGAGTATCGTAAAACCCTATCTAGGTTACGCGAACATTTAGCTGTAGTAGATCGAAAGGCATCTCTCAACCAATGGAATGATATTAATTATAATCATGTACCATCTAAGGCGAATCTTAAATATCGTAATGCCTTTTTAAAACATGATGCAGAACGCCGCCAGGCGTATCTTACATCATTACAAAAGGGCGATGATTCTGTTAAGATTAATGCCAATTCTATGTTCTTATATGATATCGTGCAAGCCTATGTAAAGGCGGATAGTTGCTGGGATAGTAGTCTAAATCCATATGACGAAACGCTAGAACAATTATGGAATGCCCAAGAATCTCCTAAGGATTATGACGATATCTTAGTTATACGCGACGGGTCTGGATCTATGGGGCAACAACTATCTGGTAATAGTTCCGTTACCGCACTTAGCGTAGCAGATTCGATTGCATTGTATTGTGCACAACATAACAAGAATGAATCCTTTAAAAATCGATTCATTACCTTTAGCAATCGCCCTCAGATGGTAGACATTTCGATGTGTGAAACTTTGCGAGATAAGCTTAGACGATTGCATCGCTTTGACGATTACAGCAATACGGATATAGAGGCAACATTTGACTTAATTCTAGATACAGCCGTAAAAAATCATCTGCGTCAAGATGAGTTACCTTCAGCGTGTCTCGTTATTTCTGATATGCAGTTTGATCAAGCTACAAATCATGAGGATAACATGACCGTTATTGAATCATGTCGTCAGAAATTTGAAGCTCTTGGGTATACTATGCCACGGCTCATTTTCTGGAATGTATCTGTCTATGCACATAATACAATTCCTGTACAAATGCATCCTAGTGGTGTCATTCTCGTATCCGGTTTCTCGAAATCTATCGTAGATATGGTGGTATCTAGAGAAGTCAATCCTGAAACGGCACTTAAAGCCGAATTAGATGCTAAATGTAGTATTGTAGATACAGCATTACAAGGCTATGTAAAGGTAGCGTAACATTTATATAATCTCATTAAAATAGGTTCCTATTGGTCGCAATATGACTAGTAGGAACCTTCTTTTGGTGTAATTAATTTGTGCTATAATGAGTTATAGGTTTTATAAAGTAATAATCATTTATATATACGAGGAACTAAGTATGGCAATTAGCAAAGAAGTACAAAAATCTAGCGAAATAAAGTTTGATGGTAAACTAATTAAGGTTACCTATGATATAGCTGATGTAAATGGAAATGATGCGTGGCGTGAAGTGGTGCACCATCCAGGGGCGACTGCTATCGTTGTCGTTACAGACGATAATAAAATTGTAATGGAACGTCAATTCCGTTATGCTTTACAACAACCTTTGCTTGAAATTCCTGCAGGTAAACTAGACCCTAACGAAGAACCTATTAATTGTGCTAAACGTGAATTAGCTGAGGAAACTGGTTACCGCGCCAATCAATGGATTCCATTGGGAACTATTGCAACAAGTCCTGGTTTCTGTAATGAAGTATTACATCTATACTTAGCAAAAGATCTCACCATGGGTGAAACTAACTGGGATCCAGATGAATACGTAGAGCTTGAGTACTTTACATTACCTGAACTGCTAGAGGCTATTAAGAATGAACAAATTAAGGATAGTAAATCCTTAGCAGCTCTAATGTTAGCTATGCCTTATCTTAAGTAGTACTTTATTTTCATAATTATATATAGTATAATTAACACATAAAGAGAGCCAAATAACGTGCTGTTAGCGTTAGGCTCATCTAAAATACGGAAATATGATGATGCCTAACGTGTTGAGGTGGTAGGATACCTCATATGTTAGGCGTTTTTATTCCCTAACTCACGTTACTTGGCTCTTAATGGTAGTATAGCATGTAATATTCTAGCTGAATATTACAATAGGAGTTATTATGTATAAAAGAATCATTATATTAGTTATGGATTCTGTTGGCATTGGTCATGCCCCAGATGCGGCAAAATTTAATGATGAAGGATCTAATACATTAGGACATATCGAAGCAACCGCAGGTTTGATTCATTGTCCTACATTGCGTTCTTTGGGATTGGCCAATATTGCGGATATTAAGACCGATGAAACACCTGTTATGGGTGCTTATGGGAAAATGGAGGAAGTCAGTACTGGGAAGGATACAACTAGTGGTCATTGGGAAATGATGGGCCATCCTGTTACGGTTCCGTTCCCTACATTTTACGATGGATTCCCTAAGGAATTGATGGATACTTTCACTAAACAAACCGGTTATGGTTATCTTGGTAATGAGGTCGCATCTGGTACGGAAATTATAGAGCGTCTTGGCGTAGAGCACATAAAAACGGGGAAACCTATTGTGTATACCTCTGCGGATTCTGTGTTCCAAATTGCAGCACACGAGGATGTGATTCCTTTAAAGGATCTGTATCGTATGTGCGAAATTACGCGTAACAAAGTATGCGTGGGTGATTATTATGTAGGACGTATCATTGCTCGTCCGTTTATAGGTGAACCAGGTCATTTTGTGCGCACGTCCAATCGTCATGACTATAGCCGTATGCCTGAATATCGCATGGTGCAACAGGAATTACAAGCTGCTCAAATTCCGACGGTGGCCGTCGGCAAAATTGGTGATATTTATGCTCATGTCGGATGGGATGAAAGCTATCCAACGAAATCGAATGCTCACGGTATGAATGTGGTGCCTTACTTATTAGGTTCCTCCTTTGAAAGTGGCCTCATGATGGTAAACCTTGTAGAGTTTGATAGTCTATATGGTCATCGCCGTAACGTAGAAGGCTATAAACGTGCTATCGAAGATTTCGATTACCAATTGAGTGGATTATTACCATTATTGAAAGATGATGATTTGCTTATCATCACAGCCGACCATGGTAATGATCCTACATGGCATGGCACAGACCATACGCGTGAACACGTTCCATTACTTGCGTATAGTCCAAGTATGAAAGGGGCTATTGATTTAGGTTTACGCCATAGTTTTGGTGATATAGGACAAACCGTATTGGCGAACTTTGGACTTTCACCATATGCAGTAGGCACATCATTTTTAAAAGATATTATGAAATAGTCGTATTGTGTAATATAATCCTTGCGTCACAATATCTTGTATGATATAATCATTCAGGTATAAGAAACGATTTTTAAGGAGGTGACTCAATTGCCAAACATTAAATCCAGTATTAGAAGCGTAAAAACGGATGCTGAACGTCGTGCGAAAAACGCCGCTGTAAAATCTCAAATCCGTACAGCAGCTCGTAAAACCGTTGAAGCTGTTCAAGCAGGCGCAGTAGAAGAAGCAAAACAAGCACTTGTTCAAGCTACTAGCGTAATTGATAAAGCAGCCTCCAAAGGTGTACTTCATAAAAACACTGCAGCTCGCAAAAAATCCAACCTTGCAGCTAAAGTAAACGCTTTATAATTTTATAGAGCCAAAGCCCATCGATGATGGGCTTTTTTTATACCACAAAATATATAAATTTATTATAATTAGGACGCCGAAAGGCGTCCTTTTTTCTACGGTCGGGATTGGCGAACGCTTAATCATACGTTTCATTGAATAGTAATATTAGTGCAGTGATAAAATTGATCTTTAGTGCTAAATGCTGTAATCATAAAATATATGCATAACATTTTGAATACCTTATGGGAGTGGACTGAGGGTAGCTCCAAAAGCTGACTTTACACTCACTGTGGATTTCGCTTCACGAAATCTTACGTTCGTGACTAAGTGATGTGTGGGCCCCATGCGTCGCTATGCTCCTCTGTTGCCTCACACCCTACTTATGGCCCTGCGAAGGCCGCAGGCCGTAGACAGACCCGGCCGGTGGAAGCTTTAGGCCACCCGTGTTCCCATTCTTCTAAAGTAAGAAAGCTTATTACATATATTTTTACATGGCTCTAAACGATGAAAAATCAATTTTATTACGCCTCAATATGCTATAATGAAACATATGATTAAGCGAGGTGTACCTATGAAAAAATTAATGATTATAGATGGCAGTAGCCTATTATTCCGTGCCTTTTTTGCGCTTCCTCCGTTGAAGTCTGCTCTTGGCACGCCAACCAATGCAGTATATGGTTTTTTGACAATGCTCATTAAACTCTATGAGGAAATTAAACCTGATTATATTGCTGTAGCCTTTGATAAAGGGCGTCAAACATTCCGCACTAAAATGTACAGTGAATATAAGGGTAATCGCCCTGATGCACCAGAGGATTTACGGCCTCAGTTTAGCTTGATTCAAGATGTGTTAAAGGCTCTTGGCATATGTGTTATTGAAGAGGAAGGTTTTGAGGGGGACGATATTCTTGGTTCCTTGTCTAAGAAATTTGGATCTTCTGATTTAGCAGTGCAAATTATTACTGGTGACCGCGATAATTTACAGCTTGTTACCGATTACAGTCATGTATTCTTAACGAAAAAAGGTATCTCAGACATGCTTGAGGTTACCTTGGATAATATGACTGAATTATATGGCTATGGTCCAGAAAAAGTTATCGAAATGAAGGCGCTTATGGGCGATTCTTCCGATAATATTCCAGGCGTTCCAGGGGTTGGTGAAAAAACAGCTCTTAAATTGATTAATGAATATGGTGATTTAGAGTCTGTATATGAGAATATCGATAATATTTCTGGCAAGAAATTAAAAGAGCGTCTTGTTGAAAATAAAGAGTTAGCCTTCTTATCTCGTCAATTGGCTACCATCAAGACTGACATGGACTTGTCTTATACGCTCGATCAATTTGTACAGAATTTCCACATTGGTGAAGTGAAACCGATGTTTGAAACTCTAGGCTTTACTAAATTGACACCTCGATTGGCTAGTGTGATGGGCGCAAAAGGTGACGACGCAGAGGATTTTGGTGGACTCTTTAGTATGGCCGAAGAGATTAAAATCGAAGATCTGTTAGATGCATCTGCTCTTACTGAGGACTTTTACAAAAATAAAACCATTGGTGTTCATATTATTACGGATGGCAAAGCGCCGTTCCGTACGATTACATCTGCTTTCATTAATAATGGTGAAAGCATTATCAAGCTAGATGGTTCTCATAATGATTTACTATTACATGCATTAAATGGTGCGAAAATTGTTGTAACGACACAAAGCAAGGAATTGATGGAGGTTCTTTGTCACAATGAACCGGCTCAAATCCGTTTGTATGAAAATGGCGTGGCCCGTATTAACGATGTATCCTTGATGGCTTATTTACTAGATCCAACACGTACCAATTATGGATATCTCTATTTAACAGAGCGTTTTAGTGTGCCATCTATTGCTACAGGTAGTGTAGATGTAGAATGCGTCTCTATGGTGAAAGCATTGCTTGCTATGGACGATGCCGCTGTTAAGGCATTGCAAGACGAATCCTTATGGGATTTATACAACAATATTGAATTGCCATTGATTCATACATTATTAGTTATGGAGAAAAATGGTATTTATATTGACCCTGTAAAATTAGAAGAAACAACTGTTAAATTCAAGGCGGAACTCGAAGCTGTTCAGCAAGAAATTTATGAATTGGCAGGGGAAACGTTTAATATTAATTCTCCAAAACAATTGGGAATCATCTTGTTTGAAAAGATGAATCTACCTGTCATTAAAAAGACGAAAACAGGTTACTCTACAGATGCAGAAGTATTGGATATGCTTCGTCATGAAAGTCCTATTGTAGAGAAGATTTTAGCCTATCGTTCCGTAGCTAAATTAGTTTCTACCTATTGTGAAGGCTTATCGGTCCTCATCAATCCTGAAACACATCGCATTCATACCACATTTAACCAAATGGTAACAGCTACTGGACGCTTGAGCTCTTCAGATCCGAACTTACAAAATATTCCTGTTCGTACAGAAAAGGGTCGTGAAATTAGAGCGTTATTCTATCCTGGCAAAGGCTTTGATACATTGGTGAGTGCCGATTATTCACAAATCGAGCTCCGTATCTTGGCGCATTTGTCTGGTGATGAAGCGTTAATTAAGGCTTTCAACGATGGTAAAGATATCCATAGATTTACCGCTGCCGAAGTGCTTGGTAAGTCTCAAGATGAGGTAACCAGCGAAGAACGGTCTCATGCTAAGGCTGTCAACTTTGGCATTATCTATGGTATTTCAGATTTTGGTTTGTCTCGTGATTTAGGCATTACGCGTCAAGAAGCAAAAAACTATATTGAGCTTTATTTTAGCCGCTATCCAAAGGTTAAAGAATATATGGATAACATGGTAACAGAAGCCCATGAAACGGGTAAGGTGCGTACGATGTTTGGTCGTATGCGCGAGTTGCCAGATATTAATAGTCGTAATTTTAATCGTCGTTCCTTTGCAGAGCGTACGGCTATGAATACACCGATACAAGGTACTGCTGCTGATATTATTAAGCTCGCTATGAACAAGGTAGAATCCATTTTAGAAGAGAAGACGTTTAAATCGCGCTTATTATTACAGGTACATGATGAACTTGTATTAGAAGTGGTAAATGAAGAATTGGATGCTATTCAAACGTTACTTAAGGAAACTATGGAATCCATTGTAGAATTACATGTTCCACTTATCGTTGATGTACATAATGCGGAAAACTGGGCACTTGTAAAATAAATTTTACATATAATGTTCGAGTAGAAGGATAGCTGCAGGAGGCACATATGTTAAAAATAGGTTTAACAGGTGGAATTGCATCTGGCAAGAGTACAGTACTAGACTTTTTTAAAAAGAAGAATGTACCTTATATTGATGCCGATGTAGTAGCACGTGAAGTGGTTAATCTTGGTACGCCTGGACTCGCTGCTATCCGTGAATTATTTGGTGATACAGTGATTCTCGATGATGGTAGATTAAATCGTGAAGCACTTGGTAGTATTGTCTTTCATAATGAAGAAAAACGCCTACAGTTAAATAGCTGCTTACATGGTTTCATTCGTCAGCGTATTGATGAATTGAGTGCTATGTACGAAGAGGAAGAAGCTCCAGCCGTAATTTATGATATTCCTCTTCTCATTGAAGGTAAGTGGTATGAGCGACTCGATACGGTTTGGCTTGTCTATGTATCGCCAGAGGTGCAGGTTCGCCGATTAATGGAGCGCAATGGATATTCAAGAGAAGACGCATTAGCGCGTATTCAAAGTCAAATGTTATTAGATGATAAACGCGCCTTTGCAGATGTCATCATTAATAATGATGGTACACCTGATGAATTATATATTCAGTTAGAAAAATTGTGGCATGAGAAACTACTACCGTTGTATAATAAATAATTATCAATATATATATAAGATTGAATTGATTCAAAATATATACGGTTAGGATTAAGGGGAGGATGTATGAAACGAAATACAGCAACAGCATTGGCTGTTGTCGTGTTGGGCTGGTTTTATTTTAACCATATGCAAGATCCTGTAGCACGCTATACGGCATACCCCTTTGATTATAGAGATGTAGTTGTATCGGCTGCGGAAAAGGAAGAGGTATCACCGGCCTTGGTGGCCAGTGTCATTTTGGCTGAAAGTAAATATAAAAATACTGCTGAATCCGAAACAGGCGCTCTAGGATTGATGCAACTCATGCCGGATACAGCTCGTTGGGTAGCACAACAAATGGGGCATGGTAACTACACGGATCGTCAACTAAAAGAGCCAGAAACGAATATCCAATTAGGCACTTGGTATTTGGGGTATTTATTAAAAGAATTTAATGGTGATGAGGTACAAGCTCTGGCTGCCTATAATGCAGGGCATGGATATGTTGAGTCCTGGGTTAAGGAAAAGAATTGGAATGGCATGATTGATACGATTCCGTTTCCTGAAACACGTATGTATGTGAAGACGGTATTAATGTATCAAGAAAGATATGAGGCATTATATGGAGAATATCATTGAAACCTGTAAGTCTTTAGACTATTCTTGGTTACCCTGGGAGATTGGTAATTTTAAACTCGTTGTAACAGGACCTGACGAAATTGCTAAAGCTCAAGAGACTATGTCCGCTGGAAAGATTGTATTAACATTGCCTCTATTTCATTATGAAAATGATTTAGGGTGGAAGTGGTGTGCTCTTTACGATAAAGAAGTAGAGGATTATACAGTGCATGTAGTAATGCCATTGTTTTCCTTTGTGGATATATCCTTTGTACGTCAAGAATTTGAGCCTTATTGGACCGGATTACAAGAACGTTGCGTTCAAGGTCTTACGAAACTATTGATTAATAGTGCTGAAAATTTTACCTATACGTATATGCGTAAAGGATTGCAAAATTGGGACTATGAATCTGTTATGCCCTCTGAGTTAGAAGGATTTGTACGAGATATTACACCTAAAAATGCAGTGCGTATGATCAACGGATCTTATATTATCGCTGAATACCGAAAAATGGATGAATGTACTGGTTTATTACTCTTTTATAATGAATACCGTGACGAGTTTTTTGCCGAGTTACGCTATCAAAATCATCCGGAAATCGACCATCATTTAGATGCGAAAACATTAGGTCAATTAGAAAATGCACTATCTGAATATTTAACTAATATACTTTGTGAATTAAATTCCCGTAGTTAAATTGTACATTTGCATAGAAATATGCTATAATAAACGTGACTTTTATATAAACTTTTTTAAGAGTGGGCTATTGTTGCTCACTCTTTCGTTTATGATTAGGCGAAATTAGTCATATGATTTTGCCAAATCTACAATGGAACGGTATGAATAATAGATAAGTAGTATGTTATAAGGAGGCGATGGCTATGAAAAGAGAGGCCGTAGAGGAATTCGTATCCTCTGTAGTAGAAGGCATTATAGCCGGCACAAATCTGGAATTAGTCGATGTCGACTATGTTCGAGAACGCGATTGGTATTTACGCGTATATCTCGACAAGCCAGGTGGTGTTGATTTGGATGACTGTCAAATGGTCAGTGAAAAATTGAGTGCTATCCTCGATGAGAAAGACCCTATTGCAGAAAATTATTTGCTTGAGGTATCTTCTCCAGGTCTTGATCGAGTCTTGAAAAAAGATAAAGATTTCATTCGCTATAATGGCCGTGATGTAGACATTCAATTGTTTAAACCAATCAATGGTAATAAACAATATACCGGTGTTTTACAAGGCTTTACTGATACAACGATAGAATTTTCCATCAATGGTGAAAGCGTAACCTTTGAACGCACAGCCATTGCACAAATTCGATTACATCTTGATTTTTAATACATGGAGGCATACGAGTGAGTCAAGAATTAATTCAAGCAGTTATGGTGCTGACGAAGCAAAAAGGTTTTGCACCTGAGGTTATTTTTGAATCCTTAGAAGCTGCGTTATTACAAGCATACCGTAAGGAACCACATTCTAACCCAGATGCATATGTGGAATTGAATCGTGAAACTGGTGCCTATAAGGTAATGGCGAAAAAACAAGTTGTAGAAACTGTTGAATTCCCAGAAACAGAAATCAGCCTATTAGATGCTCGTAAAAAAGATAAACGCTATGAGATTGGCGATATTGTAGAGGCAGATGTAACACCTGCTAACTTTGGTCGCAGTGCTGCTCATACAGCAAAACAAATGTTGATTCAACGTTTAAAAGAAGCTGAACGCAGTGTCGTATACGAAGAATATTATAGCCGTGAAGGTGATATCATCACCGGTGTTATAACACGCGTTGAAGGTAAAAACGTATATATCAATTTAGGTAAAACAGAAGCTATTTTACCTCCAACTGAGCAAATTGCTACAGAAACATATCATGAAGGGGACCGCATTAAATGCTATATCGTAGAGGTTAAGAAAACTACGAAGGGCCCTCAAATTATGATTTCCCGTACTCATCCAGGCCTATTAAAACGCTTGTTTGAATTAGAAGTGCCAGAAATCTATGAAGGCGTAGTAGAACTTAAATCTGTAGCTCGTGAACCTGGTATGCGTTCTAAAATCGCCGTATATAGCCGCGATGAATCCATCGATCCAGTTGGTGCTTGCGTAGGTCCGAAAGGTCAACGTGTTCAACACATTGTAGATGAATTACACGATGAAAAAATCGACATTGTAAAATGGGATGAAGATCCTGCTATTTACATTGCTAATTCCTTGAGTCCTGCAAAAGTTATTTCCGTAGATGTAAGCGAAGAAGAAAAAGCTTCTTACGTTGTAGTACCAGATTATCAATTGTCCTTGGCTATTGGTAAAGCAGGTCAAAATGCTCGGTTAGCAGCTAAATTGACAAACTGGAAAATCGACATTAAGAGTGAAACACAAGCTGCAGAGAATCCTTTCACAGGTTTTACTAGTACAGAAGCAGCGGAAAGCGAAGACTAATGAAAACCAAATCTCAACCTATGCGTACCTGTGTAGGCTGTGGTGAACCGAAGAGTAAACGTGAGTTGATGCGTGTTGCTCTAAGTCCAGAAGGGTCAATCAGTATCGACAGAACTGGTAAAGCGCCTGGACGTGGTGCTTATATCTGTGCATCTATGGATTGTTTTGAAGCTGCGTATAAAGGTAAAAAATTAGAACGCTCTTTAAAACATACCGTATCAAAGGATGTATATGAGGCATTAAAACACGATTTGGAAAGAAATGAATAATTTCAGCATATGAATGAAGATAAAGTTTTAAATCTCTTAGGCTTAGCACAGCGAGCTGGAAAATTGAGCTCCGGAGATTTCATCGTAGAAAAAGCGATGAAGAAGAAAACACCAAAGCTAGTTTTATTAGCTGGTGATTGTGCAGCCAATAATGAAAAGAAATACATACAATTAGCAGAAGCTTATCATATCCCATTGCGTAAGGTCGGCAGTAAAGAGACATTAGGTACGGCTATTGGAAAAGAAGTACGTGTGGTGGTGGCCGTAGAGGATGATGGATTTGCGAAAGCGTTACTAAAAGAGATTGATCAGTAAGAAGGGGGTATGTAGATGTCCAAAAAACGCGTACATGAAATCGCTAAGGAATTTGGCGTTGAAAGTAAACAGGTTATTTCTATTTTGCAACAACATAATTTTAATGTTACAAAAGCTGTTAATACGGTAGATGATGCAGGCTATAGTGTGGTGAAGAGCCAATTAGGAGGTAAGTCTAATGGGGCTGATAGAAAAGCGGCAGCTGCACCAGCTAATCCACGCAAACATGAAAAAGCAGTTGCACCTGTTAAATCTGTAAAAACAGATAAACCAGCAAAAGAACATAGCCATAAAAAAGAGGCTAAACATGATGATAAAAAGCATGAAGACAAGAAACCTCATGTTCGTCATGTACAAATTAACGAGCCTACTAAAAAACAAAATAATGGTCCTAAACAAGATGGCCGTAACCATCAAAAACAAGACCGTCCAAATGGTCAACAACAAGGCCATAAAAATGATGGTCAACAAGGTCAAAAAAATGACAAACGCCAAGGTAATAATGGTAATGCAGAAGGTCGCAATAACAACCGTAATGGTCGTGTAGACAATCGAAACAGTAATGATGGCAACCAACAAAATGGCAATGACCGTCGTAACAAGAAAAATAAAAAAGGTAACAATCGCCCACAATCCTTATTATCTACTTCCATGCAAAAGAAGAAGAATAAGGTAAAACACCGCAACGAGCAATACTTGCAACATAAAGCGGAAGAAGAACGTAAAGCACAAGAAGCAATCGCTACTGAAATCGAATTAAGCGGTCCTTTAACAGTAAAAGAATTAGCTGAAAAAATGGGTCGTGAAGTATCTGAGATTATCAAAAAATTGATGCTTTTAGGCGTTATGGCAAGCATCAACCAAGAGGTTGACGTTGATACAGCTACCATCGTAGCAGAGGAATTTGGTGTAACTGTAACTGAAGTAGAACCGGAAGAAGATCCTACTGATATCATTGAAATTGAAGATGCTCCAGAAACATTAAAACCTCGTCCACCAGTTGTAACTATCATGGGTCACGTTGACCATGGTAAAACATCCTTATTGGACGTAATTCGTCAAACTAATGTAACAGCTGGCGAGGCAGGTGGTATTACTCAACATATCGGTGCGTACCAAGTTCGTTACAACGATAATAAAATTACATTCCTTGATACACCAGGCCATGAAGCTTTCACAGCTATGCGTCTACGCGGTGCGAAATCCACTGATATCGCTGTTCTTGTAGTTGCTGCCGATGACGGTGTAATGCCGCAAACTATTGAAGCGATTAACCATGCTAAATCTGCAGATGTACCAATTATTGTTGCTATCAATAAAATGGATAAACCAGGCGCTAACCCAGATCATGTTAAACAACAATTATCTGAACATGGTTTATTGCCAGAAGAGTGGGGCGGCGATGTTATCATGGTTCCTGTATCTGCTAAACAAAAACAAGGTATCGATGATTTGCTCGAAAATATCTTGCTCGTAGCAGAGGTTATGGAATTAAAAGCGAACCCTAACCGTAAAGCTTATGGCGTAGTTATCGAGGCTCAACTTGATAAAGGTCGCGGTGCTGTATGTACCGTATTGGTACAAAAAGGTTCCCTTCGCGTAGGTGATACTGTTCTTGCGGGTACTGCGTACGGTAAAGTTCGTGCCATGACAAATGAACGTGGAGAAAAGGTTAAGGTTGCTCGTCCATCTATGCCGGTCGAAATCTTGGGCTTCTCCGAAGTTCCACAAGCTGGTGAAATCATTCATGGTATGGATGATAATGAAGCACGTACAATCGCTGAAAAACGTATTGCTAAACAACGTGTACAAGAATTACAAGCTACTCACAAGGTTACATTGGATGATATCTTCAACCAAATTCAACAAGGTGAGTTAAAAGACCTTAACATTATCATCAAAGCGGACGTTCAAGGTTCCGTAGAAGCATTGCGTCAATCCTTGGAAGGTATTAAAAACCCTGAAGTTCGTATCGTTATCGTTCATGCTGCAGTTGGTGCTATTAACGAATCTGATATTATGTTGGCATCTGCATCTAATGCAATCGTAATGGGCTTTAATGTACGTCCAGATGCAAATGTTCGCCGTGCTGCGGAACAAGAAAAGGTAGATTTACGTACATATCGTGTCATCTATGATGCTATTAATGACGTTGAGTCTGCTATGCGCGGTATGTTGGCACCTCAATTTAAAGAGGTTGTCGTTGGTCGTGCAGAGGTGCGTCAAGTTATCTCCACACCTAAGGCCATCGTTGCTGGTTCCTATGTAACGGAAGGTCGTATTACGAACGATTCCGAAGTACGTTTGATTCGTGATGGTATTGTCGTATTTGAAGGTAAGGTTGATTCCTTACGTCGTTTCAAAGACGAAGTGAAAGAAGTTAAAACATCCTTCGAATGCGGTATCTCCTTGGAAGGTTACCGCGACATCAAGGAAGGCGACGTAATCGAAGCGTACTTGATGGAAGAAGTTGCACCTCAAATTTAGGAGGTTACTATGAGTGATGTTCGTGTAAGAAAATTACAAGAATTCATCAAACAAGAAGTAAGTCAAATGTTGATGCGTGGGTTGAAAGACCCTCGCATCGGCTTTACTACAGTTACCGATGTCCACGTGACAGGTGATTTGCGTGAAGCTACGATTTATGTTTCCTTGTTTGGTTCTGATAAAGAGAAAGAAGATACTCTTATCGCTTTAAAACATGCATCTGGCCATGTGCGTACCGAGCTTGGCAAGGTATTAAAATTGCGCCATATTCCAACGATTACCTTTGATAAGGATACATCTTTGGATTACAGCATGCATATTGAATCCCTTTTGAATGAAATCAAAAAGGATGAAGAAACAAATTAACACAAAGGATACAGAACATGAGTAAGATCACAATTAATCAATTACACATGGCTCTGTGTGAAGCTAATTCTATAATGCTCACTGTCCACGTACGACCAGATGGCGATGCTATTGGTTCTATGGTTGCCTTTTATGAGGCTCTCGTAGCGCAAGGCAAGACTGTGTATATGGTCGTGGATGATGTAATACCTGAAAAATATTCCTTTTTATCGTATATCGATCAAATTAAGGATGTTGCCTATTTTGAAACACATCCTGTACAGGTTGATATGCTAATGGTATTAGATGCTAGCACGTATGAACGGATTGGCCGCGTAGGTGCACTCTTTAGTGCACCTATTTTTAATATAGATCATCATATTTCTAATTCAGAATTTGCAGATCATCTATATTTAAAACCTGATTTTGCGGCTACTGGTGAAATTATTACGGACTTGTGCGAACAATGGAATTGGCCTATTACAGAGTCTATGGGCAATGCTCTTTATATGGCGATTGCCACCGACTGTGGATTCTTTAAATTTAGCAATACTACAGCTAATACACTTAACATGGCTAGCCGTTGTGTCGCTGCTGGGGCTCGCCCTAATGTTATTTCTGAAACGATTGAGGCCGTAAGTGCAGCACGTCTTGAATTAACGAAACAGGTAATGCAAACTATTGCTTTTTATAAGGATAATTGCGTTGCTACTATCGAGCTATCTCCAGAGGCTATGTCTATATTAGGCGACGATACAGATGGATTCGTCGACATTATTCGTAATGTAGATACTGTTGATGTGGCCATTTTATTGAAAGGTGAAAGCCCAAATCGCACGCGTATCAGCCTTAGATCTAAGGGGACAGATGTGAATGCTATTGCTAATCATTTTGGCGGTGGTGGTCATATACGTGCTGCTGGTTGCACCATAGAAGGTTCTATCGATGAGGCTAAGTCTCGTCTATTGGAGGTTATCAAATAATGGATGGAGTGCTGCCATTTTTAAAACCTCCTGGTATTACCAGTCATGATGCTGTAGGTATATGTCGTCGTATTTTAAAAGAAAAACGAATTGGTCATAGTGGCACATTGGACCCCATGGCCTATGGTGTATTGCCTATCTTTTTGGGCAAGGCCACACGTCTCATTGAATATACAGATGGTTTTGATAAGACCTATGTAGCAGAATGTAAGTTTGGCACTTTTACAGATACAGAAGATAGTACAGGACAAGCGGTATTACCGGATGACAATATGGATCTCGTAGAAGGGATTACCATATTAGATGATTCTACAGAGATTAATGAGTCCTTAAGGCCTCCAACTTGGAATGAGTTAACTGCGTTGTTAGATTCATTTGTAGGCACACAAGAGCAACGTCCATCTAAATATTCGGCCATTAAAATCAATGGAGTTCGCGCTTATGAATATGCTCGTAAGGGGATTTCAGTGGAATTGCCGTTGCGAACTATTACAATTTCTAATATTGAGCTTGTAGCCTATGGTTTTCCGTATTTCACAATTCGCGTTACTTGTTCTAGTGGTACCTATATTCGTTCGCTGTTACGAGATATATGTATTCGATTAAGTATTCCTGGGACTATGACATCCTTAGCAAGAACTGCTGTTGGCCCATTTGATATTCAGTCGTCCTATATAGCAGAGGAATTAACGCTTCACGGTGAAAAAATTGTGTTCCCTACAGATCATGCGGTATCGCATCTTTCAAAAGTGGACGTAGATAGTGTACAATTAAAGATGATGGTACAAGGTAAAGAATTACCAATCGTAGAGGCCTTTTCTCATACGGTCCCATCTGAAAAGTATAGAGCCTATGGGCCTAATGGTTTTGTAGGCATTCTCAAAAGAACTAAAAATTCACTTAAGGTGGATAAAAATATTTTTATTGAAGGTTAAGTATGAAACAGTTACACTCGTTTGATGAATTACGTCAAATTAATCGTAAAATTGTATACGCATTAGGCACATTTGATGGTGTACACCGTGGTCATCAACGGGTCATTGGCAATGCTATAGCAGAGGCCAAAGCACATGATGCCGTTACGGTACTCGTTACATTTAGCGCTCATCCTATGACGATATTACGCCCTGGAGATGTTCCAAAGCGCGTTTTATCTGCTGATATTATGGATGAGATTCTCGAATCTCTACAGGTAGATTATATATTAAGACTTCCTATGAATTTAGACATATTTAATATGTCTCCTGATGATTTTTTATCTGCATTATGTCGTGATATTGATGTGGTAGGTATTGCAATTGGCACTAATTTTACATTTGGTGCCAAAGGAGCTGGTAATCCACAGTTAATGCGAGATAAATTGACAGATAAAGGTATTCACATCATAGTAGAACCATTATTATCTACTGAGGAAGGTCCTATCTGTAGTACTAATATTCGTAAGGCTATTGAAGACGGCCACATGGAGCAAGCACATGCTTGGCTTGGACGCCCTTATCAGTTTAGAGGTATCGTTATAAAAGGAGATCAACGAGGGCGTACATTGGGATTTCCAACGATTAACTTTTTATTGCCTAATGAGATGGCTATACCGCCTGATGGGGTATATGCTAATCGGGTTTGCATAGATGGTATTTGGTATGATGGTGTTGGTAATGTGGGGGACAATCCAACTTTCACCAATCAATATCATCGATGTGAAGTACATGTATTTGATTTCGACCAAGATGTATATGGTAAGGAAGTAACAGTACAGTTTATATCCTATATACGAGGTGAGATTAAATTTAATGCCTTGCAGGAATTGATTGATCAAATGAAGCTTGACGAGGAAAAAGCAATTCAGATTTTACGTAATAACCCATAAGGGGGAGCTATGGATATTAAAGAAGCACGCAAACAAATTGATGATATTGATGCACAGTTAGTAGAGTTATTTGAACAACGCTTATCTATTATTAAATTTATCGGTAAATTTAAGGATGAACATCATTTACCTCTTATTGACGAAGAGCGGGATCAAGAGATTATTTCTAGCCTAAAAACTAATAGTGAAGATCCACGTATGTTGACATATATCGAATCTTATATGAAGGATGTTATTTCTATTAGCAATGAGTTCTTAAAAGAACATATGCATAAGCATATATTCCTTATCGGTATGCCTGGTGCAGGAAAAACTACGGTTGGTAAGGTCCTTGCGAAAGAATTAGGCCGTGATTTCTATGATCTTGACCAAACTATTCAAGATAAAGTGGGGAAATCTGTACAGAATATTTTTATCTATGATGGTAAAGATGCATTTAGCGAATACGAGTATGAAACCATCAAAGAATTAATTTATAATAAACCGTCTGTCATAGCTACTGGCGGTGGTACAGTTACGTCCGAAAAAATCGTAAACCTTATGAGAAATAATGGTCTTGTTGTATTTGTAAATCGCGATGTTAATCATATTCTCGATGATTTAGATTTAGAAATTCGACCACTTGTGAAAGAAAGCATTGAGTATATTTTCAATGTTTATGAGGAACGTTATCCTCTATATGAACAAGTAGCCCATATTAAAATCGGTAATGAAGGCAGTATTACTGATGCTGTTCAAGAAATTATCGAAGCATTACCTAATACGGAGAAATAATGGACGCATTACGAGGATTTGTATACCGAATTATATATCAGAATACGCAGAACACGTATTGTGTATTCCTTGTAAAGGATTATAATGAGGAATACATAACTTGTACTGGACGCTTCGAAGCCCCTAATGAGGGAGAAGATGTTGAATTAAAGGGTCGTTATGTAGAACACCAAAAATATGGTTTTCAATTTGATGCATCTAGCATTGAGAAATTGAAGCCCGATAATATGGGTGCTGCTAGGCTGTATTTGATGAACTTAGGTATAAAAGGCTTAGGTGAAAAGTCGATAGATAAAATATGTGACTACTTTGGTATTCGTCTCTTAGATGTATTACGCGAGGAACGGCCTGAGGAAATCAAGGATGTACCGGGTTTGCGAAAAGGTGTGAAAGAGGAATTATACAACACCTTATTGGGGGAAGGTATATTATCTGATTTAAATCACTTTTTTGAGTCTCATCAAATTTCATCTAAATGGTCTCGTACTGTTTATACCTATTATGGAGCATCCTCTATAGATGTTATACGTGATAATCCGTATAATTTGTTGCGTATTGCACCTGATATGTTGTTTAATACAGCCGATACATTGGCTGTGAATTTAGGTATAGAAGCCGATGATGAACGGCGATTAGAAGCAGGTGTTAACTGGATTTTAGGAAATTTAGATAATCAAGGTCACACTTGCTTGCCTGTAGATGAATTAATTGGTCGCACCTATGATTTATTGCAGGTTGATGCCGACTTAATAGCTAATCATATTGATTCCCTTATTAGTCAAGGTATCGTTTATAGTACTTATTATGATGATATATTGTATGTGTATCCTCCTGAAATGTATGTTTCAGAGGTGGAGGGCGTTCATTATACGCGTGATTTCTTAATTGAAGCAGATCCTATATCGCTAGATATTCCTAGTTTTATTGAGCGATTTGAAGCAGAGAATCATATAACCTTTGGTTCAGAGCAAAAGGAAGCTATTGAACTATCTTTTTTTGAAAAGTTTTCATTAATTACAGGTGGTCCTGGTACTGGTAAAACTACGATTATTAAGGCCTTGGTAAAGGGTTTTCAATTAGGTGGATTAGGGCGTATCATTCTTTGTGCACCTACTGGTCGTGCGGCAAAGCGTTTGACAGAGGCCACTGAGTTTGAAGCTACAACTATACATCGATTGCTTATGCCTGTAGCTGGTAGTGATTCCTATGACTTTACAAAAAATGAAGATGATCCACTCGATATTGATGTTATCATCATCGATGAAGCATCGATGCTCAATGTGCGATTGTTTTATTCTTTGATGTCTGCAATTCCTCGGGAGGCACACGTTATCATCGTTGGTGACGTTGATCAACTGCCACCAATTGGTGCTGGTTTCGTATTAAAAGACCTACTTGATAGCGATATGGTTCCTTATACACGGTTGCAACATATCTATCGTCAAAGTTCGGGCAATAGTATAGTTGATAGTGCATATGCTATCAATCGTGGCGAAATGCCTAGTCTAGATATAACCAGTGATGAGTTTACTTTCATACCAGTTAATTCCTTAGGGGATATGATGAAGGCCATCATTGATGTGTATAAACGAGAAAAAGAATATGTCGATGATGAATTAGATATTCAAATTATTTCACCTATGCGTCGTGGTAAGGCGGGTAGTACTACTATATCTCAATATGTACAACAATCGGTAAACCCTCCCGATAGTTATAAAGGGGAGGTTCGTGTTAATGGTATTACCTTCCGTGTTGGTGACAAGGTTATACAAATCCTTAACAATTATGAATTAGAAGTATTTAATGGCGAGATTGGCGTTATATATGCTATTACTAAGTCAGATATTTGTATCCGCTTTATTCACAAAGAGGTTCGCCTATCTATTGATGAAGCACATATGATTATGCCTGCCTATGCTATAACTGTTCATAAGAGCCAAGGTAGTGAATATGGTGTTGTTATTATTCCGTTTGTACCTATGTATGGTGGTATGCTACAACGCAATTTGCTGTATACAGCTGTTACAAGAGCTAAGCGTAAGGTCATTATGATTGGCACGAAAAGCTCTGTAGAAAGAGCTGTAAAAACCGTTAATGGTGAAGAACGATACACTTTATTTAAAGAACGTTTACAAGGAAGATGTGATGGATAATGAATCTATTTGATTTTTTATTTCCCCCTGTTTGTCCTCATTGTGGTGCTCATGTAAAACAACAAGGGGATTGGTGTGATTCTTGTATTGAAGCAGTTCTTAATATTAGACAAGTACCTTCCAAGTTATTATCCTCACTAGATTCAGTTTGGATTTTAGCTGATTATATAGGTGGTATTAAGTCTATGATATATGATGTTAAATTTAACGAAAAAAAGGAGCAGTCCAAGGGGGCTGCTCCTTTTTTATCATCGTACAACTTGAGGATGCACGTATATAAACCGCATTATGTTATTCCCATACCTTCTAGTTCTGAAAAGAAAAAGAGTAGGGGATATAATCAAGTAGACCTATTTTTCTATAATTGGGTATTATCATTTACAAATCATGAGCGTGATACATTTAAAGATAAACAGAACAGTAATAGACCAATTTTAGAGGATTGTGAGGATAAATATTTCCAATGGTTTGATTGTTTATATAAATTAGATACTCATAAGGAAATGTGGTCATTATCAGGCAGTGAGCGGAGAAACACAATAGAGAATGCTTTTTTGTGGAATAATAATTTTGATTCATCATTGATAAGGGATAAAAGAATTCTACTCGTGGATGATATCTATACAACTGGAGCTACGTTGGAGTCAGCAGCACGTGTATTAAGGAGGTATAGTCCTCAAACAATAGAAGCCCTCACTATTGCTAGTGGGAGCTTTTAAAAAAATAAAGGCGATAACAGAATTGGAATCTGTTATCGCCCTATGGATGTAAGGTTTAGCCTAATACATCGATAAATGCTTTAACTACATCTGGATCAAAGAGAGAACCTGATGCACTAAATAATTCTTCCTTTGCTTTGGCCTTTGTTTTTGCCCAAAATTCAGTGGATGGATTAACAGTAGAATCATAATAATCAGCTACTGCAATGATACGAGCCCCTAAAGGAATATTAGGACCGCGTAAATGTTTTGGATATCCAGAGCCATCCCATTTCTCATGATGATAGCGTATATAAGATAAAATTTGTTGGCAACATGGATAGTTTTCAATCATATTAGCACCGCTAGCAGCATGTTGTTTGTATTTAGACATTTCCTGCTTATTTAAATAAGGTGCTTTTTGAATCATCGCATTAGGAATCATTAAAAGACCTACGTCATGCAATAGTGCAGCATGACGGATTTGTTCGATCTCATTTAGTGGAAGGCCCATTTTAGCAGCAATACTAACTGCATAATTGGATACTTGTACAGAATGTGTATATAAGTGATAGCTCTTCATTTGTATCATTTGTAACAGTTGAGCACTAATGGCCTCTAAACTATCTTTCTCCAATTCATACAGTCCTGAAGGCTGCATCAATGATAACATAAACATAATAAACCCCTCTAACATACATGGATGTAAAATCCAAACCCCCATGGAAGTTACATCGTACAACTTGTAATCCGTTCTTCTTTAACAGTATTCGTATTATACACTAAATAATATATTTTGTGTATCGGTATAATGTTTGCTTTTTGAATAGGTATTCATATTTGGCATAGTAAAAATAGTTGACAAAAAAAGAATGCCTTAATAATGGGATGTAAAAAATGAGTTTTAAGAATTATAATAAAAAAATGAAGAATTATTTTATATACCTATTCCTATTTTCTATACATTAAAATTAGGACTTGCTTTTTCTATTCTCATAACAATGATATTAGAGAATACGTATGTTTGTTTGTGTTGGTTGCAATTAAATTATATAATTTTCAAAGGTCTGACCAAGTAAAGTCATAATTCTTTGAAGGTATATATTATACAAATAAACACATAGAATAGAAGATATATTATATAGATATAGACATAGATATAAATTATAATCTATAATATGAAAATACGGGTCTGTGGTTGCAAGTCGAGGCCAGTCGCAGGCGAAACGATCCACATAAGCAGTCTATGGGGCTGTGAGCATGGTGCGGCTTAGATGTAAGTCCTGCCGGGTAACCGAGAGGAGTAGTAGTGGGGAGCTATGGGCTTATGAGCGAACCTTCCAGCAGGCGAGTGTGGGGGCAAAGACCAGGTCAGCCGTATTACGGGCACATGAGGCTTTTCTCATGTGCTTTTTTCTTTTATGCATATGTATATAACAAAATACTGTTTTAGCTGATTAGTATGCCATTTATGTTATACATTCTGCGTATAATAATTCAATGATTGCATAAAGATTATGTAAAATTCATTGATATACTGGTTTTTAATGATTTTTTTATACATAATTGTTGACATAAATATACTTTCTATATATACTATATAAATAAATTTAGTTATAGTATGAGGTTAAGATTATGTTTAATAAAAAGGTAAAAAAATTAGTTTTAGGTGGTTTGATGGCTGTTATGGCCGCTTCTTTGATTGGTGGTTGTGGTTCTAATTCTACCAATGCACCATCCAAGAATAAAATTGTTGTAGGTACAAATGCTACCTTTGTGCCATTTGAGTTTAAAGATGATAAGACTCAAGATTACGCTGGCTTTGACATTGAGTTAATTCGTGCTATTGGTAAACGTATTAATAAAGATGTGGAACTAAAAAATGTATCCTTTGATGCTTTGATTCCTGCGTTAAATACACATGATATTGATGTAGCTGCTTCTGGCATGACTATTACAAAAGCACGTAGTGAAAAGGTATTATTCTCTTCTCCTTATTATGAAAATGCATTAGCCATTGTTTATAAAGATAATGGTAATATTCACTCTTTAGATGATTTAAAAAATAAAAAAATCGCTGCTCAAATGGGGACAACTGGTTCTGATTTAGCTAATAAAATTGAAGGTACAACAGTTAAAGTATTTGACCATAGTAATGAAGCTTTATTGGAACTGTTAAATGGTGGTGTTGATGCTACTGTTATTGATTTGCCGGTTGCTCAATACTACAGCACAAAACATCCTGATGCTAAAATCCAAATTTTGGCATATCCAAATACTAAGGAATATCTTGGTTTAGCTATGAATAAAGACAATAAAGCGTTGCAAGAACAAATTAACAAAGCAATTGCAGATATGAAAGCTGATGGTGAGTTCAATACATTATACAAAAAATGGTTTAATGTAGATGCACCTGCAGATATGCCTGTAGTGTTAGATTTTAAATAATTAGGGAGTAATAAATGGACTGGAATGTCATAACAAGTAATTTACAATTATTATTATATGGTGCTTGGATGACCATTAAAATTACAGCAGTAGCAGTAAGCTGTGGGTTTATTATTGGTTTGATTGTCTCCTTAGCGAGAATGTCGAATTTTATTTTGATTCGCTTAATTGCTAAGTGTTATGTGGATATCATTCGTGGCACACCAATGCTTGTACAAATCTTTATGATTTATTTTGCATTACCTCAAATTATTGGTATGCGAATTGATCCTTATGTAGCAGCTGTTGCAGCATGTAGTATTAACTCTGGTGCTTATGTATCTGAAATATTCCGTGCTGGTATTCAATCTGTGGATAAAGGTCAAATGGAGGCCGGTCGTTCACTAGGTCTCACATGGTGGCAAACAATGCGTCATATCATTATTCCACAAGCCTTCAAGGCGTCAATTCCTCCTTTGGGTAATGAATTTATTGCGATGTTGAAAGATTCTTCTCTTGTATCTGTAATCGGATTTGAAGAATTGATGCGTCGTGGTCAGTTGATTATTGCAAAGACTTATGCAGCCACAGAAATTTTGGGAACGGTAGCTATTATCTATCTATGTATGACATTACCGATTTCTCGATTGGTAGCTTACCTTGAAAGGAAATATAACGTAAAATGATAGATTTAAAAGATGTACGAAAATCATTTGGTAAAAATGAAGTATTAAAAGGTATCAACCTTCATATTGATAAAGGGGAGGTTGTAGTAATCATTGGTCCATCTGGCTCTGGTAAAAGTACAGTATTACGAACAATGAATTATCTTGAAGAACCTACAAGTGGTCAAGTCATTGTGGATGGCATGGATTTGTCAGACAAGGATAAATTAAATGAGGTTAGAACAGAAGTAGGTATGGTGTTCCAAAACTTCAATCTTTTTCCGCATATGACTGTGCTTGAAAATTTAACTTTAGCACAAATTAACGTACGAAAAACCGATAAAAAAACTGCTAATGATATTGCAATGAAATTATTAGAGCGCGTTGGATTATCAGATAAGGCAAATGTGTATCCTGATTCTCTTTCTGGTGGTCAAAAACAACGTGTAGCTATTGCTCGCGCATTGGCAATGAAGCCTAAAGTTATGTTATTTGACGAGCCTACATCTGCGCTTGACCCTGAAATGGTTCGCGAAGTATTAGATGTTATGAAATCATTGGCCGATGAAGGCATGACAATGGTTATCGTAACTCATGAAATGGGCTTTGCAAAAGAAGTAGCAGATAGAGTACTATTTGTTGATGGTGGTCTTATATTAGAAGATGGTTCTCCATCACAAGTATTCGATGCTCCAACTAGTGATAGAACAAAATTGTTCTTGTCTAAAATCTTATAAGAACTTAATTAGCCACCTATATTATTAGATGAAGTTAATGTAGGTGGTTAATTTTTGTATTCATTTAGATATAAAAAATTTTGATATCTTGTTTATGAGTCTCTTTGAATTGATTATAATATAAAGATTTTTCTAAAATAGATTAATTCGTATTAATAGATGTTATATATAAATATTTGTGATGTCTATAGAGTTTATGCATGCTAACTAGTAAGGATGGATTCATTGGTATTATATATTCTAGTAATAATCATATAAATATAAATAGAGGAAATATATAATAAAACCTGCGTAACCATGTAAATACAATATTTTTGTGATATATCTAGAAAAGTATAATGATAATTTATGTATAATAATTAGTCGAAAATAGCTTAGTTTGAATTTGATATTTTATACATGCTATGGTATGATACCAATATAAGCAAGACAGTAAGACAATATATTTTTTAGGAGGATCTTACCATGTTAGGTAAAGTAAAATGGTTTAGTGCAGAAAAAGGTTATGGCTTTATTGAAAGAGAAGATGGAAGTGATGTATTCGTTCATTTCTCTGCTATTCAAGATGATGGCTTCAAATCTTTAACTGAAGGTCAAAATGTAACATTTGATATCGTTGATGGTAATCGTGGCCCACAAGCAGCGAATGTTGTAAAAGCGTAAATACATACCAAATATTACATAAAAACAAAATTATAAAAATCCCAACGCTTGATTTGTTGGGATTTTTTTGCGTTTGATAGCGCACAATACATATTTCTACAAAAAATATAAAAAATTACTCGAAAAAGAGGAGTTTTACACATAAATGTAGAAATACTAAATAAGACACCAGAAATAGAATAATTAAATAGATTCTTAAAACTGGTTGTTGATTTTTAGAAAGGGTGTTGACATATGAAAGTAGCAATCAGAGGTAAAAACATTGAAGTAACAGCGGCTCTTCGTGAGTACGTAGAAAAAAGATTAGGCAAACTAACTCGTTACTTTGATGATGAGTTAGATGCACAAGCAGTTTTATCTGTAGTGCGAGATAAAGCAACTATCGAAATTACATGTTTCGTAGATAAAATCGTATTGCGCGGCGTTGAAACAAACGATGATATGTATGCAGCAATCGATTTGGTAGTAGATAAAATTGTTCGTCAAATCCATAAACATAAAACTCGTTTGGCAAAACGATTCAAACGTGCAGAAGCTTTCCATCCAGACGTAGTACCTCTTGAAACACCAGTAGAAGAAGAAAAAATTGAAGTTGTAAAACGCAAACATTTTGCAGTTCGTCCTATGGATGTAGAAGAAGCTATTTTGCAAATGAACTTAATTGGACATGATTTCTTTATGTTCTTCAATGCAGAAACAGAAACAATGAATGTTGTATATCGTAGACATGATGGTTTCTATGGTTTGATTGAACCAGAAATTCAATAATATATAGTCGGTTACCAATTAATTGCCCTATTACATTGGGCTAACCGAAGCATATAGACGATGGATGCCCGAAAGGGCATCCATTTTTGTAATAGCATATACATCTCTATAGAAAAGCCTTGAATTCTTTGACTATTCAAGGCTTTTTCGGTATAATGAATTAGATATAATAATGTAAGATATCCCGAAGAGGAGTGATTTGTTTGTTCGGCTTTTTACAAAGTCTTATAGGAAATAATAGCGCAAAAGAAGTTAAAAAAATGCGCAAAATTGTAGATCATATTAATGAACTAGAACCTAATTATGTAAAATTAAGCGATGCTAATCTTGTCAGTAAAACAGATGAGTTTAAACGTCGTTTACAAAAGGGAGAAACTTTAGACGACATTTTACCGGAAGCATTTGCCGTATGTCGTGAAGCTTCAAAGCGCGTACTTGGCATGCGTCATTTTGACGTGCAATTACTAGGTGGTATTTGCCTACATAGAGGCAATATCGCAGAAATGCGTACAGGTGAAGGTAAAACTTTGGTGGCTACCTTGGCTGTATACCTTAATGCTTTAACAGGTAAAGGTGTTCACGTTGTAACAGTTAATGACTATTTGGCTACACGCGATAGTGAACAAATGGGTCGCTTGTATAATTTTCTAGGCCTTTCGACAGGTCTCATCGTTGCAAACCTCGATTACAACCAACGTAAACAAGCCTATGGTGCTGATGTAACATATGGTACTAACAATGAATTTGGTTTTGACTATCTTCGCGATAACATGGTTTCCGACGTAGCTCAAATGGTACAACGTCCATTAAATTATGCTATCGTCGATGAAGTGGACTCCATCTTGATTGATGAAGCGAGAACTCCGTTGATTATTTCTGGTCCTGGCAATCGTTCTACTGACAATTACTATAAATTAGCTAAGATAGTGCCTCATCTTGTGAAAGATGAAGACTATACTGTCGATGAAAAACAAAAGACCATTGCACCTACTGACTCAGGTATTGAAAAAGTAGAGAAAATGCTTGGTGTTGAAAACTTGTATGATGCTGAAAATATTGAGTTGAACCATTTGTTGGGCGCATCCTTGCGCGCTCATGCTATGATGCATCGCGATACGGATTATGTAGTAAAAGACGGCGAAGTTGTTATTGTTGACGAATTCACGGGTCGTTTGATGTTCGGTCGTCGTTATTCTGATGGCTTACACCAAGCTATTGAGGCTAAGGAAGGTCTTAAGGTTGAACGTGAAAGCCAAACATTGGCATCTATTACGTTCCAAAACTACTTCCGTATGTATGAAAAGTTGTCTGGTATGACTGGTACAGCGAAAACAGAGGAAAAAGAATTTAACGATATCTATGGATTAGACGTTATTCCAATTCCTCCAAATCGTCCGTTGATTCGCGTGGATTTACCAGATCTTATCTTCAAAACTAAGGCGGCTAAATATCGTGCTGTTGTTCGCAATGCTGTAGAACGTCACCAAACGGGCCAACCTATTTTGATTGGTACTACATCCATCACTCAATCTGAAGAACTTTCAGATATGTTATTGCGCGCTGGTGTACCACATAAGGTATTGAACGCTAAACATCATGAACAGGAAGCAGAAATCGTAGCAGATGCTGGTCAAATGGGTATGGTTACAATCGCCACTAACATGGCTGGTCGTGGTACAGATATCACTCTTGGTGAAGGTGTTCCAGAACTTGGTGGTTTGGCAATTTTGGGTACTGAACGTCATGAAAGCCGTCGTATTGATAACCAATTACGTGGCCGTTCTGGTCGTCAAGGTGACCCAGGTTCCTCTCAATTCTTCTTATCCTTAGAAGATGATTTAATGCGTATCTTTGGTGCTGATAATATTTCTGGCATTATGGATAAATTAGGTATGGAAGAAGATGAACCAATTGAACATTCCTTAATTACAAAATCTATCGAACGAGCTCAAAAGAAAGTTGAGGATCATAACTATAACATTCGTAAATACATCTTGGAATATGATGATGTTATGAATCAACAACGTGAAGTGTTATATGAACAACGTCGTCGCATTTTAGGAAATGATTCTTTACGAGACACTATCATTGAAATGATTGATAAGCTTGTAACAGAAGCTGTCGATGCGTATGCTGATGAAAAATTGTATCCTGAAGAATGGGATTACGAAGGTTTACATAAACACTTGAGTCAATACTTCTTAACTTCTGAAATTATGTCTACAGAAGAAATGGAAGAATATACGCGTCAAGAATTGGATGAACGCTTGCATGAAATCGCTCATAGCGAATATCAAGATCGTATTGACTTGTTAGGCGATGCGATGTTCAGCCAACTTGAAAAAGCAATTATGCTACGTGTTGTCGATAGTAAATGGATGGAACATTTGGATAATATGGATATGCTTCGTGAAGGGATTGGCCTTCGTGCATATGGACAAAAGAATCCATTGGTGGAATATAAATTTGAAGCCTACGATATGTTCCAACACATGATTGAATCTATTCAAGATGAAACAATCATGGCATTATACAAAATTCGTGCACAATTGATTCAGGAAATTGAAGAACCAGTTGATCACTTAGAAGGTGCACAACCCCATCATGAAGATGTGTTGGAGCCACAAAACATAGATTAACATTTGTGAAATGGCACGTTGCTCAATGGGACTTTTACCTTCTGGGCAACGGCCATTTTTCATTTCAGTAATATAGTAAATTAGTACTATAGTAATATAGTAGAGACACAAGGGTGGTGACATAAATTGTTAGATGATTTAAAACCAATAATTTCTGGTTTAGAAGAGCGAATTTATGGAATGAGGGATTCACTTTAACATCGCTCAGAAGGAAGATCGAATTTTTACACTTGATGTTCAAATGAGTGATCCTACATTTTGGGATGATCCTGATAAGGCTCGTGAAGTTTCTCAAGAGGCAACGCAATTAAAAAATTCCGTTGAAGGATATAAGCAATTAGTATCAGATATTGAGGATGCTAGCGTCATGTTAGATATGGCGATTGAAGAAGAAGATCTCTCTATGGAAAGTGAAATCAAGCAATTCGTCAATGATATTCAAGAAGCAGTAGAAAAACAAGAGGTGTTGCTTTTACTCGGCGGTGAATACGATACAAATAATGCGATTCTTACCTTCCATGCTGGCGCTGGTGGTACAGAAGCACAAGATTGGTGTTCTATGTTGATTCGTATGTATTTACGTTGGGCAGAGAAAGCAGGCTTTTCTGTAGAACTTATGGATGAACAACCTGGTGACGAAGCGGGTATTAAGAGTGCTACATTCCTTGTTAAAGGGGAATATGCATTTGGTTATATGAAGTCTGAAAAAGGTGTACATCGCTTAGTGCGTATTTCACCATTTGATGCTGCTGCACGTCGTCATACATCCTTTGCAGCTGTCGATGTTATGCCGGAAATTGATGATACTGTGGAAATTAACATCGACATGAAAGATGTTCAAGTTGATACGTATCGCGCTAGTGGTGCCGGTGGTCAGCATATTAATAAAACAGATTCAGCAGTTCGTATGACTCATAAACCGACAGGCATTGTTGTGCAGTGTCAATCACAGCGTTCTCAAATGCAAAATAGAGAACAAGCACTTCGTTTATTGCGTGCAAAATTATTTGAGTTAGAGTTAGAAAAGCAAGCTGAGTTAAAGGAACAGATTGGTGGTACGTACCAAGCTATTGAATGGGGCAGTCAAATTAGATCTTATGTATTCCATCCATATAATATGGTTAAAGATCATCGTACATCGGTGGAAACAGGTAATGTTCAAGCCGTTATGGATGGTAATTTAGACCAATTTATTGAAGGCTATTTAAAGAAAGAAGCTAATTTAACTGTATAGGTGCAATTATGAAGAAATTTTTACTATTCATAGTCTTTCTTATTGTTGTTTGTGCTGTAGGGGCTCAATTTGTAGTACCTAAATATATGGAATCTATCGTTGAAAGTGAAATCAATAAATCACTACAACCATCGAGTCAAACCGTTGTTATTGAATCTACACCTGCTTTTAAATTAGTGTATGGTCAGGCTGATCGCGTTGCGGGAACTTTGGAAAATGTTCAATTAGGAAAATTAAACTTTTCTAGCTTTCGTTATGAAGCTAATAATCTAGTTATCAATCCAGTATCTCTCATTGCATCTCATGAGGTTGACGTATTAAGCCTTGGACCGTCCTATATAGAAGGTGTAGTATTAGAAAATGATTTAAAAACATTTCTCATTCAAAATACGGAAGGGTTGCAAGATGCAAATGTAAGTATTGATAATGAGCGTATTTCTTTAACTGGAACCGTTAATATTATGGGTTCTTTGAAGGGGCAAGCCAGTTTGCAAGGTTCATTACAATTAAAAGATAATGTTTTATCCTTTGCACCAAGTCGCTTTACAGTAAGTGGTTTGACTATTGGTGGTATTACATCTCAACAATTACAACCTATTTCTATTTATGATTTCAATAATTTCCCAATACCAGTGAAAGCTGAATCAGTTACAGTTGAAAAAGGTGAAATTCATATTAAGATTAAACCTGTACTCAATTAGAAAGGAATTATCGTGCATACTGCTAAGAAAACTAAGCACTCATTGGTTCTCATTCTATGTATTATAGTTGGCCTTATCTCTGCACTCTATTTAGTAGTGGAGCGCAATACGATTGAAAAGGCGCAGAACCATATTGAAAATATTATAGATTATGATGCTGTTCTTCGTGCTAATGCCTTTGAAAAGCGTAGTCAAAAAGAAGCTTTTGATGCACTAAAAGAGGCAGGTGTAACTGCTTTTGCTATTTATGATAGAACCTTGGAGAAAGCAAATGATGCTGGTGAAATTAAACTACTTTCATCACAAGATATGTCAAATGTCCGCATCAATGGCAGTTCTATTAAACCAGGCGCTACTTATGTTGCCCTTATTACTGGTAAAGAAGGGTATTATAAGGAAATTCGAGAGGATTTATATCATCGTATTAGTAAAGAGAAGGTAAAAGAGCTTAATACTAGTATTGGACCTGTATTAGAATTACAAGGTGCTACCGCTGATAGTTATGCGAAAATGAATTTAGGCGTTTCTAGAATTCAAGCTATGGAAGTTGCCAATCGTGGCTTTAATGTCATCATTCGTCCTACAAATTATAGAAATGTAACACCAGAAGATATTAAATATGTGTTTAATCGATTAGAAGGGGTCCCTCATGTAACGGGCATTATTTTTGCTGGTAAAGAGGCACTAGGTGCTCCTAATCATATCGATGAAACCTTAGAGGCTATGAATACGCTTCACATTCCATTGGTAGGTATAGAAGCTGTTAATCAATTGCAATACGAACCTCAACTTGGTTTCTTAGAAATGGCGGAAAAGAAAAATTATAGCGTAGGTCGTGTTTATACTATCGCTAAAGAGGAATTAAAGAAAATTACTCCTGAAGAAGCAGCACAACGTTTCTATATTAGTGATATTGAACGTAATATTCGCTATAATTTATTCCCAATTTATGAAGTTGGTCAAAATAATGAGACTGTATTACAAACAACTATCAATTATATCCAAAGTGCTAATGATAAATTGAGCGCCAAAGGTTATAAATTTGGGGCTGCTGATATTTATCCAGCATATACACAAAACCCTTTATTAGTTGTTTTAACTATGATCGGTAGTATTGCATTATTTGTGTATGTAGGACAAATGTTTATTTCTATGTCACAGCATAAGCAATTAGTTTTGTTCTTCGCACTATCCTTGCTTTCTATTGTTGCATTTATCGTAACTAGTGGTACTCTACTAGTACAAATTTGGTCTTTATCTGCTGCTGTTATGGCACCGGTAGGTGCTATGGTTATGCTCATGGAGGAATGGCGTAGATCAGGTGGCACACGTCCTGTTGGCCCATGGAAATCTACTATATTCGCAGTATTTTATCTAATTGTAGCAGCATTGTTTGCAGCTATTGGTGGCATGTATATTTCAGCATTATTGGGAAATACAAAATTCTTTATGGAGTTTGCTATTTTTAGAGGTGTTAAGCTTACCTTTGTGTTGCCAATTATCCTTGTTATGATTGCATATCTACAACGTTTTCCATTATGGAAAGGCCGCATGATAAATACTAGAGCAGAGGCTAAGAAATTTATTCGTGAATTTTTAACAATGGATGTGAAAATCTATGTATTCTTTGTTGCGGCAGCTTTAGGTGCAGTAGGCTGGGTATTTGTAGGCCGTAGTGGACATACTGCTGGTGTTCCAGTACCAACCTTTGAACTTGTATTGCGCAGATTTTTAGAAAATACATTATATGCTAGACCACGGGAAAAAGAGTTTATCATTGGGCATCCATTATTGATGTTAGCTACATTCGCTTTCTTACGTAAATGGCCTATGGTAATACATTTTGTATTGACCTTAGCAGGAGTTATTGGTATTGCATCTATGGTAGAAACATTCTGTCATATTAGAACACCTGTATTCATGTCCATCATGCGTGGTTACGATGGTTTATTACTCGGTTGTGCGCTTGGGGTTGCACTTATTCTCGCAGTTCGTTTAGTAATCTATATCTCACAATGGGCAATGCGTCGGGAGGACTGTCATGAGTAATATTGTTATTTCCGGTTACTATGGCTTTGGTAATGCTGGTGATGAAGCGATGCTTTGTGCCATTATCGATGCCATTCGTGATGTAGAAGGTGATGCACATATTACGGTTATATCAGGTAATCCTCAAGAAACTAGTAGAAAGCATAATATTAAGGCAGTTGGAACATTTGCTGCCTTCGGTATATTTAAAGCCATAAGTAATGCAGATCTTGTTATTAGTGGTGGTGGCAGTTTATTACAAGATGCTACCAGCATACGGAATACATATTACTATTTAAGTATTATGGGGCTTGCAAAATTACTAGGGAAACCAGTTATGCTGTATTCTCAAGGCATTGGTCCTTTGTATCGAAATTCTACAAAACGTGCAGTTCGATTCATGTTACAATATGTGGATGGTATTACCGTCCGTGATACCATCTCTAAAGATGAGTTATTTGCTTTAGGCATTAAAAATGTTGAGGTGACAGCGGATGCTGTATTAGCAATGCATAAAGCTGATTTATCAATAGGTGCGAATATTTTAACTAAATATAACTGTGCTTCTTCTGAAAGTGGGCTAAAACGAATTGGTATTGCAGTTCGCCGTTGGAAGGACGATACGGCTTATAGACAAAGTTTAGCCGATGTTTTGAGTCGTCTCAGCATAAATCAAAATGCGGAAATCATCTTTGTTCCTATGTCACATCCAGATGATACAAAGGAAGCAAAAGCTATTGCATCGTTAATGACGGTTAAACCGATTGTGTTAGAAGGACCTTTTACAACGGAGGAGCAGCTTTCATTATCAGGTAATGTGGATTTGATGATTGGCATTCGACTACATGCACTAGTATTTAGTTCATTAATGGGAAAACCTGTTATTGGTATTTCTTATGATCCTAAAATTACAAGCTTTTTACATATGATTGAACAGGAACCAATAGGGACCATGACGGAGCTACATCAAGAGGTACTGTATGACCGCTGTATAGAGTTATTAAATTCTACTGAATCATATCAACATTCCTTTGATCGTATCCAAACATTGCGCAAGGTATCAAAACGCAATGCTGAATTTGCTATTTCCCTTTTAGAAGAGTGTTAACTATAAATTGGATATATCCAGAAAGTGAGGTCTTTATGACTACATTGAGTCAAGATCAAAAACAATTAGTACAAGAGAAGGCTAAAGCAATTCGCGTTAGCATCGTACAATCCGTAACAGCAGCTAAATCAGGTCATCCTGGTGGTTCTTTATCTATTGCTGATGTTATGTCTCTTTTATATTTTGTTGAAATGAACGTAGACCCAGCTAATCCTAATAAGCAAGATCGAGATCGCTTTGTTCTTTCTAAAGGTCATGCTGCGCCAGCACTCTATGCTACATTAGCAGAAAAGGGATATTTCTCTAAATCCGAATTATTGAATTTGCGTAAAATCAATCATTTCTTACAAGGTCATCCGGATATGAAACATACACCTGGTGTCGATATGTCTACTGGTTCTTTGGGCCAAGGCATCTCCGCTGCTTGTGGTATGGCTTTAGCTGGTAAAGTAGATAATGCTAATTATCGCGTTTATTCTATCCTCGGTGATGGAGAACTTGAAGAAGGTCAAGTATGGGAAGCTGCTATGTTTGCCGGTCATTATAAATTAAATAATTTGACTGCCTTTGTAGATTATAATGGCCTACAAATTGATGGTGATATTGAAAAAGTTATGTCCCCATTGCCAATTCCAGATAAATTTAAAGCTTTCAAATGGAATGTTATTGAAGTAAATGGTCACAATATTGACGAATTACATCAAGCAATTCAAGAGGCGAAAGCTTTCACAGAAGGTCCGACATGTATTGTTATGCACACGGTTAAAGGTAAAGGCGTAGCAGAAATGGAAGGTCAAGCTGGTTGGCATGGTAAAGCTCCGAGTGAAGAACAAGGTGTGGCATTCGTAAACGAAATCATGGGGGTACAATAATGGGTAAAGCAACACGTGAAGCGTATGGTAATGCATTAGCAAAAATAGGTAAAGAAAATTCGAATATTATTGTTCTTGATGCTGATTTATCAAAATCTACTAAGACGGATACATTTAAAAAGGAATGTCCCGAGCGTTTCTTTAATGTTGGTATTGCAGAGCAAAATCTCATTTCTGTAGGTGCTGGTCTTGCGGCAGCTGGTAAAATTCCATTTGTATCCTCCTTTGCTATGTTTGCAACTGGTCGTGCATTTGAACAAATCCGTAATGCTGTATGCTATCCAAAACTTAATGTGAAGGTTTGTGCTACTCATGCAGGAATTACTGTAGGTGAAGATGGTGCAACTCATCAAAGTTTAGAAGATATCGCATGTATGCGTGTTTTACCAAACATGACTGTTATTGTGCCAGCCGATGAAAAAGAAACAGAATCTGTCATTCAATGGGCAGCTGATTATAATGGTCCAGTTTATGTACGTCTCGGTCGTGCTGGTGTTGATGATGTAACAGCAGAAGGATATACTTTCACACCTGGTAAATCCAATCAATTAAAAGATGGTTCTGATGTGACAATTATCGCTTGTGGTGCTTTAGTAGGCCCTGCTGTAGAAGCATCTAAACAGTTAGAGGCTGAAGGAATTTCTGCTCGTGTTATTAATATGTCATCTATTAAGCCTATCGATAGCGAAGCTATTATTAAAGCTGCAAAAGAAACGGGTGCTATTGTAACAGCAGAAGAACATAATGTTTTAGGTGGTTTAGGCTCTGCTGTATCTGAAGTTGTTGTTGCTAATAAGCCAGTACCGATGGAATTCGTTGGTGTCCAAGATACATTTGGGGAGAGTGGTACACCAAAAGAATTGATGGAAAAATATGGTTTAACAGCTAATGATATTGTAATGGCAGCTAAAAAAGTGGTGACACGTAAATAAAAGGGGAACCGATGATAGAATTTAAGAATGTTAGTAAAGTGTATGACAATGGATCTACCGCACTTGATAATGTGTGTCTCACCATTAATGATGGTGAATTTGTATTGATTTGTGGTCATAGTGGGGCTGGTAAATCTACATTATTTAAACTATTGACTCATGAGGTTATGCCTGATTCTGGTACCGTTATAGTTGATGAGTTCGATGTTACGAATATGAAACGTAGTAAGATACCAAAGTTACGTCGGAAATTAGGCGTAGTATTCCAAGATTTTCGCCTATTACCTAATAAGAGCGTAGCTGAAAATATCGCATTTGCTTTAGAGGTTATCGAGGAGAAACCACAGGTAATTAAAGAAAAAGTGGCGCATGTACTCGAGCTTGTTGGTTTGTCTGATAAGGCAAATGATTTACCAGAGGATTTGTCTGGTGGTGAACAGCAACGTGTTGCTGTGGCTCGAGCTATCGTCAATCGTCCAACAGTACTCATTGCTGACGAACCAACAGGAAACTTGGATCCTAATACAAGTAAAGATATTGTTGATTTGTTTAAGCACATTAATAATTTTGGCACTACCGTTATTATGGTTACACATAATATGGATATTGTTACCTATTTAAATAAGCGAGTTATCGAATTAAAAGATGGTCGTGTTCTTAGTGATAATATGAGGGGTGCAGAGTTTAATGAAGCCTAGAACAATGAAATATTTCTTTAAAGAAGCACTAAAGTCTATGAGACGCAATGGTCTCATGACATTGGCTTCCATTTCCACAGTAGCCTTATCCTTATTTATGCTTGGTGTATTCCTTTGTGGTGTAATCAATTTAAATAACATGGCAGCTAGTTTGGAAAATCAAGTACAACTAAGTGTGTATTTAAAAGATGGTCTTACTACTGACCAAATTATGGCGGTTGGTAGACAAGTAAAAGCAATTCCGAATCTAAAACATTTGGAATTTGTAAACAAAGAACAAGCCATGAAGGAGTTTAAAGAACGATTAGGTGATCAACAACAATTGGTTAATGCTTTGGGGGGGATAAATCCCTTGCCAAACTCTTATGTTCTTACCTTCGAGAATCCAGAAGATGTTAAAGCAACAGCTAAGCTTGTATCAACATTCCAAGGTGTTGAAAGTACACATTATGGACAAGATATTATAGAAGAGTTGTTCCGCGTTACACAAATTATTCGTATTGGTGGTATCGTCCTCATCGGATTCTTAGCTGCAGCGACATTGTTTATTATATCTAATACAATTCGATTAACCGTATTTGCTCGTCGTAAAGAAATTGCGATTATGAAATATGTAGGTGCTACGAACTGGTTTATTCGTTGGCCATTTGTTATTGAAGGTATGTTGTTAGGCTTAACAGGCGCTATTATTGCAGTGTTGTGTGTAGGAGAGTTTTATCATTTCATAACTATGGAAGTATCTGATTCTCTTGCATTCTTTCCATTAGTACCTATGTTCCCATTCTTTTATCAATTGGTTGGTTGTTTAATCGGCGGTGGTATCATTGTGGGCATTATAGGTAGTACCATTTCGTTAAAACAATACATGAAAGTATAGTAGAGGGCTTATGAGACAGTATACATTAAAAACTCGTCTCGTAGCGGCCCTTCTTACGGGAGTGGTATTGTGCGGGACACCAGCCTTTATTATGGCTGAAGATGAGGATTTAACGAATCAGTTAGATTCAATTCAACAACAAGTGAATCAACAAAATGCTATAAAGTCTGATGCAGAAACTGTAATCGGTAGTGTATCTGAACAATTACGTCAAATAGAGGGGCAATTGCGACAAGCTACTACAGAGTTAAATACTATTACAGAACAACGGGTAGCTGTAGAAAATGATATTACTCTAAATGAACGTCAGTTGGCAGAAGCACAAAAGCGCTTAGAAGGTCGTGAAGCCGTATTTTATAAACGGGTGCGTGATATTTATATCAACGGCCGTCTTAGTTATTTAGATGTAGTTATTGGATCTAAAGATTTTAGTGATTTTGCAAATCGCTTAGAAGTATTAAAAAGAATTATTGATTCCGATATTAACTTGATAAGTGAAATCAAGAAAGAACGCGCTCAAATTGAAGCGCATAAGAAAAAGCTTGAAGAAGATCGAGCCAAGTTAGTGGAATTAGAAAAAGCGGCTCTTGCAAAACAAGCTGAGATAGAACAGAAAAAAGCAGAACGCAATGTTGTTCTTCAAAAAGCACAAAATGATAGAGCTGTTGCAATGCAAGCTATTGAAGAACTAAATGCTTCATCAGCACAAATTAGTGCTATGTTAAAAGAACGACAAGCGGCTCGTGCCGCTGCAGCAGCTGCGGCTGCTCAATCAGCAGGACAGGGTTCATCTTATACTTGGGTTCAAGGTACAGGCCAATTAGGATGGCCAGTTAGTGGTGAAATTACTTCACCATATGGATATCGCGTTCACCCAATTTGGGGAACCACAATTTATCATTCCGGTATTGATATTGGTGTCGATGAAGGCACTCCTGTTCATGCCGCTGATAGTGGTGTTATTGTTTGGTCCGGATGGATGGGCGGATATGGCTATGCTGTTGTTATTGATCATGGCAATGGTTTATCTACATTGTATGGCCATAATTCTGAATTGGCAGTGGATGAAGGCCAGTCTGTTTCTAAAGGGCAAGTAGTAGCGTATGCTGGTAGTACAGGTAATAGTACAGGGCCACATGTTCATTTTGAAGTACGTGAAAATGGGGATCCTGTAGATCCTATGGGTTATTTATAGAATGAATAGTAATATTAAAAGACTATGTTTACAACTAATTAAATATATAGTGGCATCAATTGTTATGATGTGGCTTGTATTTTGGTACATATCTGGATCGCCATATGGTTTACCTCGTTTTGTGGTTACCTATTATGTGGCAACACAAAAGTTTATGACACCAATCAGCAAGGCTACACTTTTTGATGGGATGTTAAAAGGTCTTATTGCGTCTTTAGGAGAACCACATTCTGTCTATTTAGACGCAGAAGATTTAGAAACCATGAAAGAGCATACTTCTGGTACTTATGCTGGTGTTGGCATGGTACTTGGTCATGGCCCTAAAGGTCTAGAGGCTGTGTCTGTTATTGATGATCAACCAGCTTACAAGGCCGGTATTAAAAGTGGAGATCATATTGTATCTATAGATGGTGTAGATACAAGTTCTATGACTATTGAAGAATCAGCAGCAAAAATTCGTGGCAATGCTGGAACAGATGTAACAATTGTGGTCGAACGCGACAATCAGTTGTTGACATATACTGTTACAAGAGAAGAAATTGTGTTACCTACAGTAAAAAGTAAAATGTTGACAGATCATATTGGATATATTCGGATTAGTCAGTTTGCTGAACACACAGCAGATGATTTCAAAACACAATATGATCAGTTACGCTCTGAAGGTATGACTTCACTTGTACTTGACTTACGAGATAACCCTGGTGGATTATTAAATAGTGCTCAGGATATAGCTAGTATTATTATGCCAGAAGGTACATTGGTATCCTTTACAACACGAGATAATGAAAAGCGCAACTATGTATCAGAAGGTAAGAATCCTGCATTGCCTATGGTAGTTCTTATTAATAAAGGGTCTGCTAGTGCTTCTGAGATTATTGCCGGTGCTATTCAAGACAGAAAACTTGGCACTATATTAGGTACAAATAGTTATGGTAAAGGTACCGTTCAAAGTGTATATCCAAATTTTGAACAAGAAGGTATTAAGATTACGATTGCTAAATACCATACGCCAAATGATCGTGTTATTGATGGCACAGGTATTCAACCAGATGTTGTATTAGAATTACCAAAGGGAACTTCTCCATCTGGTAATATTACAGATATTCAAATTCAAAAGGCAATAGAACTTTTAAAATAGTTTTGCAGAAAAGGATGTAATTATGTTTATAGATCGCGCTCGTGTATTTGTAAAAGCGGGTGACGGCGGAGATGGCATGTCCAGTTTCCGTCGTGAAAAATATGTTCCTAATGGCGGACCTAGCGGCGGCGATGGTGGCCAAGGGGCAGATGTAATTTTAAAAGCGGATAAAAATATCAACACCCTTGTTGATTTCCGTTATAAACGTCAGTTTAAAGCTCCAAAGGGTGGCAATGGTGAAAGTGCCAATAAACATGGTCGAGGTGCAGATGATTTAATTATCCCTGTACCATTAGGTACTGTTGTTAAGGATGAGGAATCTGGTAAAGTATTCTGTGATTTAGTACATGATGGAGATACATTTGTCATTGCTAAGGGCGGCCGTGGCGGTCGTGGTAATGCACGATTCCTTTCTAGCTCTAATCGTGCACCTACATTTGCTGAAAAAGGTGAACCAGGTGAAGAGCATTGGCTGCAATTAGAATTGAAAGTGTTAGCTGATGTGGGCTTACTTGGGTATCCAAGCGTTGGTAAATCTAGTATTTTACGCAAGGTATCTAAAGCACAACCAGAAGTAGCAGCGTATCATTTTACTACCTTAACACCAGTATTGGGAGTTGTTACAATCTCTGGTGATCGTAGCTTTGTATTAGCCGATATTCCTGGTCTTATTGAAGGGGCTAGTGAAGGGGTAGGACTTGGTCATAATTTCTTACGCCATGTGGAACGGACGAATATTTTAATTCATGTTCTCGATGTATCAGGCATGGAAGGCCGTGATCCAAAGGTAGACTTTGATGCTATTAATGAAGAGTTACGTAAGTATTCTGAAAAATTAGCTGGTAAGAAACAGATTGTAGCACTTAATAAAATTGACCTTGTATTTGATGAAGATACTATTCCTAATACGAAAGCGTATTTTGAAGATAAAGGCTATGAAGTATTCTTAATTAATGCTCTAAGTGGTGAAGGTTTGCCAGAACTTATGGAACGAGCATATTACTATGTAGAAAATTATGAGCCTGAGATTGAAGCTACTGATGATACCGTAATGTATGAAGCTAAACCTGATACGGAGTTTGTCATCACCCGTGGCGACGATGCAGCCTTTTATATTACAGGTAAACGTATTGAACGCCTTGTAGCGATGACAAATCTTGATGATGATCAATCCTTACGCCGTTTCCAACGTATTTGGCGTTTTATGGAATTGGATAATAAATTGCGTGAAAAGGGATGTCAAGAAGGCGATGAAGTTGTAATTGGTGATCAACGCTTTACATTCAGAGACTAGGAGTAATAATGACAGGAAAACAAAAACGATATTTACGATCTTTAGCAGCTACTATGCCAGCGGTTGTTCAAATCGGTAAAAATGGCCTTGAAAACAGTGTTATTGATAGTGCTAGAGCGGCATTAATGGCTCGTGAACTAATCAAGGTTAAACTGCTTAATAATAGCCCTGAAGATAAAGAAATTTTCCAAGAATTAGCTGATATGCTTGGTGCTGAATTAGTGCAAGTTATCGGATTTAACGGTGTTCTTTATAAAGCTAAAAAAGAACCTAAAATTATATTACCTAAATAATTGTTATAACCTTTTTCCCTTACATAGGAGACGATTTTATGAGAGATGCCATTAAGAATGCTAAACGCATTGTTGTAAAAGTGGGGAGCAGCACATTATGTTACCCAAATGGTCATTTAAATTTAGAACGGATTGAGCATTTAGTCCGTCAATTATCAGATCTTGCTAACCAAGGGAAAGAGGTTATTCTTGTTTCCTCAGGTGCTACTGGTGCAGGTTTGGCTCCACTAGGATTTAAAGAAAAACCAAGAGATCTTGTATTGCGTCAAGCCTCTGCAGCAGTTGGTCAAGGTGTGCTAATTCATATGTATGAACGTATGTTTCGAGAGTATGGTAGAACGGTGGCTCAAATATTATTGACGAAGGAGGATAGTACCTCTCGTCATAGCTATTTGAATTTGCGTAATACTTTGCATGCTTTATTACAACTTCATGTAATTCCAATCATCAATGAAAATGATGTAGTAGCCATTGAGGAATATAAAATAGGTGATAATGATACATTATCTGCTACTGTAGCAGGTATCGTAGAGGCAGATGTATTAATTATTTTATCTGATATAGATGGATTATATACGGCAAATCCTGCCACCAATCCAGAAGCAACCTTAATCCATGAGGTTTCGATGATTACCGATGAAACCTATAAAATTGCAGGTGGTGCTGGATCTAGTATGGGTACTGGTGGTATGTATACAAAAATAAAAGCGGCCCATATGGCAACCAACTCAGGTATTCACATGATTATCACTAGTGGAGAATCGGATAATTCTTTACGCAGAGTTTGTAAGGGTGAAGACATAGGTACATTATTTATTGCTAATGATCAAGGTGTTTCTCAAAAACATCACTGGGTTGCGTATGGCAAACGTTTAAGTGGTTCTATTACTATTGATAATGGTTGTGCTAGTGCCGTTTTGGATAAGGGTGCTAGTATTCTTCCAGCGGGTATCATTTCTGTAGATGGCATTTTTGAACCTGGTGATACTGTATCCATTCTGTATGATGGCAAAGAGATTGCTCGTGGTTTAGTAAATTACAGTTCATCAGATTTAGTTAAAATTAAAGGTCATAATACACAGGATATTGCGCGTGTACTAGAAATTAATACAACCTATGATGAAGTCATTCATAGAAATAATCTTGTTATTATTCATTGATGAGGTGCTGCATGATTTCATATGAATCAATCTTTAAAAATATGGGCGAATCTGCTAGAGCAGCATCACTTGTATTACAACAATTGCCAGAGGAGCGCATCAATGATGTATTGCGTGCAATGGCTCAGGCTTTAGTAACACATACAGATCGTATCTTAGAGGCTAATCATAAAGATATGGAGTCTGCCCGTGATGTAGTGCCTGACACGATGCTTGATCGTTTACTTTTGTCAAAAGATCGTATTGAACAAATGGCAGAAGGTGTTCGGCAAGTCAGTTTATTGGCATCTCCTGTGGGCTCTGTTTTAGAAAGTATAAATAGACCAAATGGACTTCATATAGAAAAGAGAGCCGTTCCTTTTGGTGTTATAGGTATTATTTTTGAAGCGCGTCCAAATGTGACTGTAGATGCTGGTGCACTATGTTTTAAAACCGCTAATGCTACTATTTTACGAGGTGGTAAAGAGGCTTTCAATACAAATCAAGTTATTGTCTCCATTATGCAAGATGTACTTGAAGAACATGATTTACCTCGATTGGCTATCCAATTAGTGGAGGTCTTAGATCGTGAAGCTGTAAGTGTATTATTACAACAACGTCGTTATATCGATGTGATTATCCCGCGTGGTGGTGCTGGTTTAATTCAACGTGTTGTACAGGATAGTATGATTCCTGTTATTGAAACAGGAAGTGGTGTTTGTCATACCTATGTTGATGTTGATGCGAATCTTGAGATGGCCCTTGATATAGCTGTAAATGCTAAGGTACAACGTCCTTCAGTTTGTAACTCCATGGAAACACTGCTTGTTCATGAAGGGATTGCAAAAGAATTTTTAGTGGCTTTAGAAAAAAAATTAGCGTCTCATCATGTAACCATTCATGGTACGCCTGAGGTGTTACAAATAATAAAAGGTATAGCTGTTGATGAACATTCTTTTAGCACAGAATATAATGATTTTGATTTAAATGTAGCCATTGTTTCATCTTTGGATGACGCTATTTTACATATTAATCGTTATACAACACATCATTCAGAAGCCATTGTTACTGATAATGTTGCATCTGCACAGCGTTTTATGAATCTTATAGATTGTTCAACTGTATATCATAATGCTTCTACTCGTTTTACAGATGGTTTCGAATTTGGTTTTGGTGCTGAAATTGGCATTAGCACTCAAAAGCTTCATGCTCGTGGTCCAATGGGCTTACAAGCATTAACATCTTATAAATACTTTGTATTTGGTACGGGGCAAATTCGTTCGTGATACGCTTATATTATTTATTACGAGCTTACTATCGTTATATACAGACTCCAAAAGGTTCTTATGAGTGGGTATCGTATATAAAAGCAATTACATTATTTATCTTGATTTGTATTATAGTCATAAAGGGTGTGGCTTATATATGGTAGAAACAAGGCGCATAGGTATAATGGGAGGAACTTTCAATCCCATTCATTTAGGTCATCTTATGATTTCAGAGGTCGCAAGGGAAACTTTCAAACTAGATAAGGTTATTTTTGTTCCTGCCCGTATTCCTCCTCATAAACATAATGATGTTATTGATGCAAAGCATCGATATGCGATGACCGCTGCCGCAGTAGCAGATAATCCATATTTTGAAATATCTGATGTGGAAATGCGTCGAGAAGGGCCTTCCTATACTATTGATACGATTCATCATTTCAAAAATATATATGGGGACTCTGTTGAGTTTTTCTTTATCGCTGGCACAGATACAATACGAGATTTACCAAATTGGAAATTTATTGATCAATTATTAGATAATTGTCACTTTATTGGTGCCATGCGTCCCGATGGATCTCAAGTTATAGATACTACCTTAGATTTATTAGGGCCTAAAGCTTATGATAAGATTCATTTAATGAATGTACCAGAAATGAAATTATCTGCTACTTATTTACGTGATAGATTACGACATGGATTAACGGTGCGCTATATGTTGCCTAAATGTGTAGTTCAGTATATTGAGAAATATGATATTTATCGGAAGGAATAATATAAGGTGGATATAAAAGAGATTGAAACCGATTTATCTTATAAATTAAGTAAAAAACGTTTTATTCATACATTAGGTGTAGTGAATTCTGCTATGTATTTAGCCAAAAAATATGGTGCAAATATTGAGGATGCTCATTTAGCTGCACTTTTACATGATTGTGCTAAAGAAATTCCTCTCTTAGAAATGCGTGATTTAGTTGCAGATTTGCCTTGTGACCAAGATATGCTACATAGTGGTGCCTTGCTACATGGTTTGGCTGGAATGGTTTTGGCTAATACTCAATATGGTGTAACAAATCCAGATATTTTGGAGGCTATACGCGTTCATACTACTGGGAAAGAAAATATGTCAAAGTTAGATAAAATTATATTTCTAGCTGATTATATTGAACCGAATCGTAAATTTCCTGGTGTAAATGATATTCGATTAGCTGCTGAACAGTCTTTAGATGTTGGTGTATTATGTGGTTTTGATATGACTATACGTCATTTAATTGATAGTGGAGATTCAATTTATCCACTCACTATTCTTAGCCGTAATGATCTATTGCGACATATGAAAAAAGGAGGTGCAAATAATGGATGAACTCGAAAAAGCACGTGCCCGTCGACGTAGAAGGCGTCGAGAGAGACAAATGAAGAAATCCAAGGTTCAGTGGGGACGATTAGTGATTGCCGTTGTATTAGCACTGTCTGTCATTTGTGGCATAGGTTGGGGCCTGTATAGTGGTGTTAGTTATGTTTATCACCGTATTACTAATACTGATACGGCAGCTACTATTGAGGAATCTAGTGAGCCAAAACATACTGATACAGTCAGTGTAGAGCAAAAGGCTTTAGATAAGCCTGTTTATGTATTGATTGTTGGCAAAGATAAAAATAATCCGAGTCAAGCCGATTCATTATTCCTCATGTCTATTAATATGAATACGAGTACGATGGATATAATCGGTATTCCTAGTAATAGTAAGATTGAAAGTAGAGATCAAAAATCTGTATCCATGTTAAATCAAATGTATGCAGATGGTGGTATTGAACTAACAAAGGCCGTAGTAGAGGATGTATTTCATATCAGTATTCCTTACTATGTTGTTGTTGACGAAACAGCTTTCAGAAAAACCAGTGATGTATTAGGTGATCAACAGTTTTATGTAGAAAAAAATATGGAACATATTGATGCTGAAACAGGGAATAAGGATATCGATTTGCGTCGAGGCTATCAAAACTTAGATAGTGATAAAGCATTAGCCTATTTGAGATATGCTGATGAACATAATGATAATTTTAGCCGTGTACAACGACAAGAACGTTTCTTAAAACTTTGGGTTGAACGTGAGCAAGATCGATTTTTCCTAACTAAAGCTTGGCATATTTGGCGTTTATGGAGCCATTATGAAAGTAATATTTCCACATGGGATGCCATTAAATTGATGCGTTCCATTAGTCAAACTGAAAAAGATCATATTCATTTTTATATTTTACCTGGTGAAAAAGAGAAAATTGATAATATCGTTTACTGGCATGTTAATCCTACTGAAGCACAGCGTTTAGTAGGTATAACTATGGGAACATTATCACCACAAGATATGAGTCAATTTGTGTCTGCTCCTGTAGCAACTAAGGAAAAGGTTGCTGTTGAATCGGAACAAGGCACAAGAGCTAAACCAAGTGAACCAGGTTCAGAAGCAGAAAAGAAAGAGTAAAATAGGAGATACAATGAAACAAAAAGAAGCAATTAAACAACATGCATTATCCCTTGCACAAGCAGCTTTTGATAAAAAAGGTCGAGATATTGAAATCTTAGATTTAGAAGGCATTTCTATGTTAGGCGATTATTTTATGATTGTAAGTGCTAACAATATTAAGCAATCTCAAAGTATTGCTGATCAAATTGAAGATGTTGCAGCTGAACAAGGTATGACAGTGCTTCATCGTGAAGGTTATCGTGAAGGTGAGTGGGTTTTACTAGACTTCGGTGACATCATTTGCCATGTATTTGGCAATGATGAAATTCGTGAATTTTATGGTCTAGAAGCCTTATGGAATGACGCTGAGCGTGTTCCTTTTGAAGGAGAATAATATATGGCTAGCGAATTATTGGAGAATACCATAGCCACCTTACGTGTTTTACGTACCAGTGATCATGGTGCTTTCCTTGATGGTCAAACAGGTAATACAAATGATGATATATTACTCCATAAGGATCAACAAACATCACCAGTATCTATTGGGGATGATGTAGAGGTATTTTTATATCGTGATCCAAAGGGGCGTTTGACAGCTTCCATGCGATTACCAGCTATGAAGGTAGGACAAATTGGTTATGTTGAGGTTATTAATGTAACTAATTTTGGATGTTTCGTAGAGGTTGGTACTGAACGGGGGATTTTCATGCCTCACGCTGAAATGCGTGGTAGACCACAAGTTGGGGAAAAGGTATGGGTAAAACTCTATACCGATAAATCTGGTCGTATGGCTGTATCGATGGATGTTGATGATGAAATGCGCCGTGCTTCTAAGGCGGCTACAGAAGCTGTTGTAGGGCAACAAGTTAATGGTGCTATTTATAATTTGACTAGTGATGGTGCATTTTTCATTACTCCAGAGCGATGGATTGCTTTTTTGCATCGCTCTGAAATGACAAGAAAACTAAATGTTGGAGAAATGGTAGAAGCCCGCGTTACATTTAAACGTGACGATGGTCGTATTAATGTTTCTATGCGTCCTATAAAAGAGAAAGCATTGGTATCTGATGGTCAGATTATTATGGAATATCTTTTACAGCGGGGTGGTAAAATGCCTTATAGTGATGAGTCATCAGCAATGCTGATTAAAGATAAATTTAATATCAGTAAAGCTGCATTTAAACGTGCTATTGGTCATTTGATGAAGGACCGTCTTGTAGTTCAGGAAGATGGATGGACATTATTAACAGAAACGGGAAAAGAATGGACACCATCAACTGACAAAGAGGACTAAACTATGAAAATTATTGTAGTAGGTGCTGGTAAAGTTGGATATTCTTTATGTGAAAGATTGGTTCAGGATGATCATGATGTATATCTTATAGATCGTTCACAAGAACGGATTCATAACTTAGAAAATATGCTAGATGTTAGCCTTGTTTGTGGTAATGGTAGCGATATTCAATTATTAAACGAAATTGGTATGTCTGATGTAGGCATATTTATTGCCGTTACCGACTCTGATGAAGTGAATATGTTATCCTGTGCGGTAGCCAAGATAGCCGGTGTTCCATCTACGGTAGCTCGTGTTAGGGATACGAATATCGCTGAACATATGGATGACACAATGAAAGCACGGTTAGGTGTTGATTTATTCATCAATCCAGAGATGGTTACCGCTCAAGAGTTACTTCATATTATTGAAACGCCATCTGCTCTTGATGTAGAGGAGTTTGGTCAAGGTTCTGTACGTCTGATAGAGTTTAAGATTAATAGTACATTTCCTCTCATCAATAAACCGTTAAAAGAACTAACTTTTCCAGAAGGGGTTTTATTAGTTGGTATATTACGCTTAGGCGAAATGATTATACCTCATGGTGAAAGTATTCTTTTACCTAATGATAGTGTTTTCTTTCTAGGCTTAAAAGATGGCGTTGATGCTGTTGAACAACAATGGTTTTCTAATCATGCGGCCTTTCATAAACGCGCTATTATCATTGGTGCTGGCTTGTTAGGTAGAAATCTTGCTGTATTATTAGAAAAATCTGGCTTTACGGTTAAGGTTATAGAAAAGGATATCGAGCGATGTGAAGCCTTGGCTGCTCAAGTGGATAAAGCAATTATTATTAATGGCGATGGTACGGATTTTGATTTGCTCGAAGCAGAAGAAGTGGCTGATAACGATGTTATCATTGCCCTCACAGATGACGATAAGCTGAATCTTCTTGTTGCTTTGGTGGGTAAGCATATGGGCATACCTAAAACTGTTGTTCGTGTAGGTCGTCCAGAATACATTATGTTAATGGAACAAGTGGGGATTGATATTGTATTTTCTCCTAGACTTATGACGGCAGGTCAAATACTAAGAATTGTACGAAGTGGTGAAGGCGTTGTGTCAATTTCAACCTTCGAAGGTGGTAAGGCTGAATCCATTGAAATTCTTATTACAGATCAATCACCAGTAGCAGGCAAACAACTTAAGGATATTCGCCTTCCTGGTAAAGCACTTGTTGGAGTTATACTCCGCGGTGATGAGGCTATTGTGCCGCGTGGTAATACAGAGATTTTGGTAGGGGACCATATTGTATTATTTACATTGCCAGAGTCAGTTACTAAATTATTAAACTATTTGACGTAGGGGTTATATGCGTATACAAATTGTCATGTCTTTGGTAGGGAAATTACTCTATATCTTTGGAGCTTTTCTCCTTGTACCATTCATATATAGCATTATATTTGAAACTGCATATTGGTCATTTGCTGTTACAGCTACTATATCCGGATTAGCAGGATTTTTATTGGTTACTAATGGTCATCAAAGTAAAAGTTTTAGCTTGCGTGATGGCTTTCTCGTAGTTGCATCTACGTGGCTTTCTACTATTTTACTTGGTTCCATTCCTTTTATGATATCTGGTATTCTCATTAATCCTGTAGATGCATTATTTGAAGCTTCTTCAGGGTTAACTGCTACGGGTGCTACAGTTATATATGATGTCGATCAAGCACCTAAAACCTTTATCCTTTGGCGTGGATTAATGCATTGGATAGGTGGTATGGGAATTATCGTTCTAATTTTGTCATTTTTACGTAATCTGGGTGCTGATGCAGCCCACTTTTTCAATGCTGAAGCATCCGTCCCTAAGCCAGGTGTAGTATTGCCGCGTATACAATCAATGGCTTCCAAATTATGGTCTCTATATGTTGTATTTACGATAATTTGTTTTATTATGTTGTGGCTTGGCGGTATAGATCCTTTTAATGCTTTAAATTATGCTTTTTCCATTATAGCCACAGGGGGATTAACACCGACTACAGCTGGAACCTTTATATACAGTGATAATATATATATTTGTGTAGTATTCATTTTATTTATGATTATTGCTGGTGGCAACTTTGCTGTATATTACAACGTAATTCATAAAGGTTTTTCTGCATTAATCTCTGACTTTGAGACCCGTATGTATTGGCTCGTATTAGCTTTAGGTATTCTTATTACATTTATAGCTTTATGTATCCAATCCGAAGCTACTCATATAGGCAAGTTATTTCAAGATGCTGCATTTACTTTGGTTTCTATTCAAACAGGTAGTGGCTTTGCTGTGGCAGATTATGATTTATGGCCTGCTGCAGCTCAAATGATGTTATTTATATCTAGCTTTTTTGGCGGTTGTAGTGGTTCTACTACAGGGGGTGTTAAGATTATACGACTTATTATTCTAATCAAGAGTAGTATTATTTATTTGCGTAAGTCTATACATCCTGATATGGTTCAAGTTGTGCGAATCAATGGAAAACCATTGCCTGATAAATGGATTCGGATGACACAACAGTTCATATTCTTATATTTTATGATTTATGTAATTTCTGTTTTCTTTATGACTTGTTTTGGTTTGTCTACTAGTGACGCATTACAAATTGTAACGGCATTTCAAAGTAATGTAGGTTTAGCTTTTGCTAATTACGGTCCTACAGATACTTTTTCTATATTGCCTGATGGTGCTAAGATTATCGCTATAATAGATATGTTATTAGGCCGTCTGGAATTATTTACAATTTTAGTTATGCTACATCCACAATTTTGGGAAGGTTATTTTATTAAAAAGGATATGACAAAACGATATACAGTTCTATAATTCGTTTAATTACTGTATATGGCGGGTTTATTATAAGAGAAGGGAAACGTATATGGAGATAATAAAACGTCCACTAGGCTTATATAAAGCAAATTGTTACGTGTTAAAACAAGATAACCTATCCCTCATAATAGACCCTGGTTTTCACAGTCGACATATTATTGATATGGTTGGGGATACAACACCGTTAGCTGTTGTATTGACACATGGTCATTGCGACCATGTGTCTGCTCTCGATGAAATCTGTGAACATTATAAAATTCCTGCTTATTTACACAAAGGTGATCACGAATTATTACAGCTTATTCGTCGTCGTCCTAGTGTATATAAAAAGAAAATGTTTACACAATGTATCTCATTACATGAGGGTTCCTTAGAAATAGGTCCTTTCAAATTCTATGTTTATCATACACCGGGACATAGTGCTGGATCAGTTTGTTTGCAAATCGAAAATCATTTATTTACCGGTGATACTATATTTAAACAAAATGTGGGTAATAGTGATAATTATAATGGTAATGCAGATGATTTACGTAAAAGTCTTGATAAAATATTACAGTTAGATGATGCATTATTAGTGGAACCCGGACACAAAGATAGCACTATTTTGGGAGATGAAAAAAACTTCATTATGAATTTTAATATATAGTGTTGACAAAAACTCTGATAACCGATATACTAAGCAAGTACTTTGGATACGGCCCCGTGGTGTAGCGGTTAACATGTCGCCCTGTCACGGCGAAGATCGTCAGTTCAAATCTGATCGGGGTCGCCATTCATGCCTCGGTAGCTCAGTCGGTAGAGCAACGGACTGAAAATCCGTGTGTCGACAGTTCGATTCTGTCCTGAGGCACCATGTACATGCGGGAATAGCTCAGCGGTAGAGCACCGCCTTGCCAAGGCGGGGGTCGCGAGTTCGAATCTCGTTTCCCGCTCCACTTATATGGCGGCATAGCCAAGCGGTAAGGCAGAGGTCTGCAAAACCTTTATTCCCCAGTTCGATTCTGGGTGCCGCCTCCACAATCGTTACCCATGCCGGGGTGGCGGAACAGGCAGACGCAACGGACTTAAAATCCGTCGGTTAGAAATAACCGTACCGGTTCGATTCCGGTCCTCGGCACCATTAAGACTAACTTCGGTTAGTCTTTTTTTATTACTACTATACATATCTATCGATTCCAAGGAAATGAAACATGAAAAAGCCTAATTTACTAATTAGTGAATGTCTGTGTGGCGTTCACTGTAGATATGATGGAAAGAATAATAGAATAGATGAATTAGAATGTATTCAGTCATTATATAATATTATTCCAATTTGTCCGGAAATATTAGGCGGATTATCTACGCCTAGACCACCTGCTGAACGTGTGGGGCAGCTTGTAATCAATAATATAGGTGTAGATGTAACAAAAGAATTTGTCCGAGGTGCTTTGCGTACTTTAACTATTGCACAAGATAATAATTGCCATAGGGCCTTATTAAAGGCTAAAAGCCCTAGTTGTGGCTGTGGTGAGATTTATGATGGTACATTTTCTGGCATCTTAACAACAGGAAATGGTGTTACTACAGATTTATTGTTAGAAAATCATATAGAGGTATTTACAGAGAAAAACATAGATTCTCTTATACCGAAGAAAAGCGACGATTGACAGATTCAATCGTCGCTTTTGACGTTCTATTTATCCTGATTTACAGGATCATTAGTAAGTGGCTGTTCACCTAATAATGTAGTAAGGTTATGTAAATTAAATTGATATGCATCATTACTAAAGTCTCTTGATTTATCATAGCGATTATTTGGTGCATGCATAAGTCCTACTAAGGTATCGTATAATAGATCATTAGTAAAATATTGTTGTTCATGATTTGTTAATGTCGTTGCTGTTTGAGGGTAGGCAGCGCGATATTGAGGGGATAAGTAAATCCAGAAAGGGATATGAGTCATCACAAAATCAAAGGTATCTGGATTATGTGATTTATCTAGACTTTCACCATGATCAGAAAAATAGACCATGGCTTGGAGATTTAAATTATCTTTGCCATATGTGTAAATCTGTTGTAATAACCAATCCGTATATAGTTGGCTATTAGCATAGGCTTCAATACCATCAGGATAAGGACCTTTTTTCCATTTACTAAACTCGTGTGGGTAACGGTCATTATAATAAATATGACTGCCCATAATATGGATAACAACAAAATTATTTTTCTTGGGATCTACATTTTTTAGTAATGGTAATAAAGCTTCATCGTATAAGTCTGAAAATCCATAAGACTCATGGGACCATTTGGTGAGGTCTGCTGTTTTAGCCATTAAGGAAATAGCCGTATCATATTCACCGAATACGCCTTGATTACTAAACCAAGATGTAGTATAACCGGCTTTTTTGGCAACGTCTAAGATATTGGCGGAGTCTAAAAATGGACGGTCATTATATTGATTACGTTCAGAAAGAGCTCGTTCTAAGGTTGGTACCGTTTGTACATATGAGGAATAAGCATTATTATAGAAGATAAAATCTTTATTGTTTGATTTCATATCTTCTTGCCAAGGTGTATCATCATACGGAAATTCTGAATTATATACTTTCATATAATCGCGAGAACTAGATTCCCCGATGACGAGAATAATTGTACCCGGTGTTTTCTTAGCTGCTGTATCAGATGTATCAAGATTAAAAGAGTCGAATACAATATGATGATTATCATTATATTGTTGCATTTCTTTTACATAGTTACCAGCTGCAATCCAATTGGCGATAATACAAGTTTGGGGAAATAAATAAAAAGGTACATATACTAGAAAGGCAACCATAGAGGCGACAAGTACGCCTAAACGCAATGGACGTGTTGTATTGATTTCAACTACACGTTTCATACCAAGATTACACCAATATAGGAATAGGGTGAACAGAATTAATCCGATGGCTACAGCAATGAGGCCAGGAATGCCTGCTGCGTTTTTTAGAAAGCCTAATGCTTCCTCAGGATTGGTCATATAGAGGGCTAATAGGCTAGCAGGTGTTAAGCAGTGCCACGTAGTCATATAGTAGCCAATTTGAATAAGAGGAATTAAGCTAAGTGTGGTGGCAAATAATGCCATGATAGCGGACGTTATTTTTTGAAAGCGTCCTGTTTGGGTTATTAAATATTGGATACCTGAAAGTCCTATAAATAGGAGTAAACCAAAGAGGAAATCATTAGCAAATTCGTAAAAATATAGGGGTTTTACATACGACCAATGAAATAAGAGCGGGAATGTTAATCCCCATAGTAGGCCTACAAGGCCGTAACCGATAAAAGGACGATGAAATACAGTGCAGCTCATAAAATATTGGAATAAAAATAAACCAACCATTGTCGGCACTGCAAGAATAGTGATATCTTCAACATCTAGGCCTAGTGTAATGGGTTCATAAATCAAAAAAAGTGCAATATAGAGCACGATACCGATAATCCCAAAACGTAATATGGGGTTACGGAGAAGTTCTTTCACCGATGATAACATTGTAAATACCTTTCTAAAGGAGCTTTTAAAATAAACTATATAGTAATTCTTTACATTAATAAGATAGCAGAGAACAATAAAAAATACAATTATATATAACGAGCGTAGAAGAAATCTCTGATTTACGTTATAATTATATGATTGAAGATAAAGTATCAATAAGGAATGGGGATTCATGGGGGACTATAATTATAAGCTTGATGTATTTGAGGGACCACTCGATTTGCTCTTGCATTTAATTGAAAAACATAAGATAGAAATTACTGATATTCCTATTGTTGAAATTACAAGTCAATATTTGGAATATTTAGATAATTGGAATCATTTTGATATTCATTATAGTAGTGAATTTCTTGTAATGGCTTCAACATTATTGCAGATAAAATCTCGTATGTTATTACCTAAAGTTGAACCTGAGCCAGAGGAAAATGAAGATCCTCGTGATGAATTGGTGGCGAAACTTGTGGAATTTAAAAAGATTAAAGATTTCACTCATTTACTTATGGAGAAGGCATCTATTGAGTCTAATGTATTTAGTCGTCCTGAAGAAACGAGTATATTGGGATTAGATAGCTACTATAATCTTGAGCTTACAAAGTTATATGATATTTTTTATACTGTATTAAATCGTACTGTAGAAAAAGAGTCCAATGAAAGGGTGCCACAAGTAACTGTTGAGAAAGATACATATAGTCTAGAGGATATGATTGTATCTTTATCTAGCCGTGCTCGTAGAGGTGAACGATTAGCCTTTAGAGACTTATTGATTGCTATTGAAACTCGAAGTGGTATGGTTACGATTTTTATGGCTGTTTTAGAGTTATTAAAGCAGCAACAATTGATTATGCATTATGAAGCAGAGGATATTATTTTTACAGCACCAGTCAATATAGACGGTAAGGATTTTTCTATAGAGGAGGTTTAGCATGAATACATCACATTTAGAAGCAGTTTTGTTTTCAGCTGCTAAACCATTATCAATCGATGTTCTGATGGATGTGTTTGCCCTTTCAAAAGAAGAGGTTGAAATATATATTGATACGTTAGCTAGTGAATTAATTGAAGCTGAGAGAGGGATACGCATACGTGTTTCCGCAGCAGGAGTTGAACTTGTAAGTGATTCCTCATCTTCTGAATATGTAGGTCATATTCGTAAAAAAGAAGATAAGCTATCAAATGCAGCGATGGAAACATTAGCTGTGATTGCATATAAACAACCTATTACCAAAGCTGAAATTGAAGAGGTGCGTGGTGTAAATAGTGATAAGGTTATTAAACAATTATTATCTCGCGCTTTAATTGCTGAATTAGGTCATAAGGATACTGTGGGACGACCTATCTTATACGGTACTACCGATGAATTTTTGCGCAGCACAGGTGTAACATCGATTGATGATTTACATAAAGAGTTGGATATTACAAATGAAAGTGACGAATTAAATAATGATTTGCATTCATTATAGATAAGGATATAACATGGAACGTTTACAAAAATTTATTGCTAGTTGCGGTGTAGCATCACGACGTAAAGCAGAAGAACTGATTACAGAAGGTAAAGTATTAGTTAATGGTCGAAAAGTAACTGAATTGGGTGTAAAAGTAAATCCTCTAAAAGATAAGGTTAAGGTAAATGGTCAATTGTTGGCTGTTGAAAAACCAGTCTATTATTTACTTAATAAACCTAAAGGTGTCATTACATCTGTCACAGATCCTCAAGGCCGTGAAACAGTTTTAGATTATATTAAGAACGAAAAGAAACGAATTTATCCTGTAGGCAGACTTGATTTGAATACAGAAGGTTTATTGCTCTTAACCAATGATGGTGAGTTAGCACAAAATTTAACACATCCTTCTAAAGGCGTTGAAAAAACATACGAAGTTCGTGTAAAAGGCCGTGTTAAAGAAGATGATCTTCAAGTGATTGCGAATGGTGTTCCATTAGAGGATGGTATTACATCTCCTGCAACGATTGTTGACTTAGGCTTTGATGATCATAATGGTGTTCACGAAGTTGAAATTACTATTCATGAGGGTCGCAACCGCCAAGTTCGTCGTATGTTTGAACATTTTGGATATCGTATTCACAATCTTAAACGTATTGCTTATGGTGGCTTATCACTAAGTGGTGTAAAACGTGGTGGTGTTCGACAACTAACTCAACGTGAAGTTAATGCTTTAAAAGCGTTGGGAGATAAGAAATGAAGCAAATCGTTGTAATAGGTGGCGGTGCTGCCGGATTAATGGCTGCTGTTATCGCTGGTCGTGAGGGGGCTCGTGTTATTCTTCTGGAAAAGATGAATATGGTGGGCAAAAAAATGGGGATCACCGGTAAAGGACGTTGTAATATAACGAATAGTGCTGACATAAGTGATTTTATTAAAAATACACCGGGAAATGGTAAATTCTTATATGGTGCTTATGAGCGTTTTAGCAATGTAGATTTATTAGCTCTTTTGCATGAATGGGGGTTGAAAACTAAGGTAGAAAGAGGCGGTCGTGTTTTTCCAGAATCTGACTCTGCGTTAGAGGTACGCAATCTCTTTATGAAGATGCTTAAGAAATATAATGTTACCGTTCATTTAAATGAAGCTGTTACAAAGATTGTTACAAAAGATAATGTAGTAACAGGTGTTGTTACAACTAAAGAGTCCTATGCTTGTGAGGCTGTCATCATTGCTACCGGTGGTGCATCATATCCATTGACTGGGTCTACTGGTGATGGATATCGTTTGGCGGAAGGTGTAGGTCATAGTATTACAGATATACGTCCATCACTAGTACCCATTGTTACAGAAGAGGCTTGGGTAAAAGATATTATGGGCCTTAGCTTACGTAATGTAGAGGTATCTATAGTGTCTAAGGGAAAGGTACAGGCTAAAATGTTTGGCGAAATGATGTTCACTCATTTTGGTGTAACTGGGCCAACTATTTTATCTCTTAGTCATACAGTAGGTAAGCTATTGCGTAAGAAAAAAACATCACCCATTGCAGTTTCCATTAATTTAAAACCTGCATTGACTCCTGAGGTTTTAGATAAACGATTACAGAAGGATTTTGATTTGTATTCTAAGAAACAATTAGCTAATGGCATGAAGGATTTATTACCCTCAAATCTTATTCCCATCATTATTTCCTTAGCTAAGTTAGATCCGGCTAAACCGATAAATCAAATTACTAAGGAAGAACGTCAGCAACTTTGTCATGTATTACAACATATGACCTTAACTGTTAAAGGGCTTCGTCCTGTTGAGGAGGCTATCGTAACGGCTGGTGGTATTTCTTTAAAAGAATTTAATCCCAAAACTATGGAATCTAAATTAGTGAAAGGTTTATACGGTGCTGGTGAGGTACTTGATATAGATGCTTTTACAGGGGGCTATAATTTACAAGCTGCATTTTCTACTGGTTATGTAGCTGCTATGCATATTGTTCACGGCGAAGTTTAAGGGGGATGTAATGAGTCATAAAAAGATTGCTATTGCTATTGATGGACCTGCTGGTGCTGGTAAAAGTAGTATTTCAAAGGTGGTAGCAAAGGAATTACAATATTTATATATTGATACGGGTGCTATGTATCGCGCTGTTACATGGGCTGTGTTGCATGAACATCTTGAAGTATCCAATCAAAAAGCGGTAGAAGCCTTATTACCTTCTTTGGATTTGACTATGGAACCTACTGATACGGCGTTTAAGGTCTTTGTACGTGGTGAAGATATAACTGACTATATTCGACAACAAAAAATCAATGAAAATGTTTCAACCATTGCATCTTATAAAGGGGTTCGTCAATACTTGGTTGAGCGACAACAGGCGATGGCTTCGGTTGGTGGCGTTATTCTAGATGGTCGTGATATCGGGTCTGTCGTATTACCTAATGCGGAATTAAAGATTTATTTGACTGCATCTGTTGAGGCGCGAGCTATGCGCCGTTACTTAGAGGTTAAGGGTACAACTAATGAACAATCTTTAGAAGATATTAAAATTAGTGTTATGCAACGTGATAAGATGGACAAAACTCGTAAAGAGTCCCCGTTGATTCAGGTCGAAGATGCTATTTTGGTAGATTCCAGTAATATGACATTTGATGAAACAGTAGCTTATATTTTACATCTTGTACGGGAGCAGATTGAACATGAATAAAATATCTACATGGCTTTGGCGTACGGCCTTTTGGTTACGATACAAAGTTGGATATGGCTTAAAAATATATGGTCGAGATAACTTCCCTATGGAAGGCCCTGTTATCGTCGTTCCAAATCATTTGAGTAATAATGATCCACCCATTTGTGGCTATGCTCTTCCGAGACATGTACATTTTATGGCAAAACAAGAGTTATTTGTAAATCCAATTTCTAAATTTATCTGTACATGGTTAGGTGCATTCCCATTAAATAGAGGTGCTATAGATAAAGTTGCAATTCGACATGCTATGGGCTTATTAAAAGATCATAAGGTATTAGGTATTTTTGCGGAAGGGAATCGTCAAAAGAGTGGTAAACTTGGCCGATTCCATGATGGCGCAGCATCTATTGCGTTGCGTACAGGTGTAGGGATAGTACCAGTTGCGATAATTGGTTCATATAATATGAAACGCGGCAAGGTAGCTTGTATTATTGGAAAGCAAATTCCCGTAGAAAAAGCAAAGGCCACACCTGAAGCTATTAATGCCGTTAATGATGTTGTAAAGGCTGAAATACAACGTATGATTGATTCGTATCATGAAAATCGTGTAGAGGAGACTTTATGGAAATAATTTTGGCAGAGAACCATGGTTTTTGTTATGGTGTAAAACGAGCTGTGGAAATGGCGAATGAGGCAGCCAATGGGGCTGGTAAAAGCTATACCTTAGGACCAATCATTCATAATCCACAGGTAGTAGGCCGACTTGAAAGTAAAGGTGTGAAACCTATTGATGAAGTTTCTGATATTGATTCAGGAACTATGATTATTCGATCCCATGGTGTAGGACCAGCCATTTATGAAGAGGCTGAAAATAAAGGGCTTAATATAGTAGATGCAACTTGTCCACATGTTAAAAAGGCCCAACAAGATGCTAAGTCTGTTATAGAAGATGGGATGACACTTGTTATTTTAGGTGAAAAAAACCATCCTGAGGTCAAAAGCATTAATTTATGGGCTAATAATGAAGGGATAATCATCGAAGATGAAGAATCCGCCCAAAAACTACAAATTGTTGAAAAAATGGGCGTTGTTGTACAAACAACCTTTTCACAATTCAAATTTACAAGTATAATAGAGATATTAGAGAAAAAATCTAAGAATCTTAAGATTTTCAAAACGATTTGCAATGCAACGCAGGAACGACAAAACTCTGCTGTTGAATTAGCTCGTAATGTAGATCTTATGATTGTGGTAGGTGGTAAGAATAGCGGCAATACAAACCGATTGGCAGAGGTTTGTCGTGACGTTGGATGTATGACTCACCACATTGAAACTTCTACTGAATTACAACTGGAATGGTTTAACCGAGTACAGACGGTAGGAGTAACAGCAGGAGCATCGACTCCCGACTGGATTATTAAGGAGGTCATTGAGACAATGAAAGATTTTGCAGAATTATTAGCAGCAGAAGGTCAAGAAGAATTTAAGAAAGGAAATGTTGTAGAAGGTCAAGTAGTCCAAGTAGAAGATGAACGCGCATGGGTATCTTTTGGCTACAAAACTGAAGCAATTTTGAATAGAACTGAAATTTCTTATCCAGCACCAAACTCTGCCAAAGATGTGTTGAAAAATGGTGATGAAATTAAAGCAGTTATCATGAACCACATCAAAGAAGATAATCCTATTTATCTTTCCATGACTCGTTTGGCTAAAGATGAAGATTGGCAATATGTTATCGAAGCTCAAGAAAAAGACGAGCCTATCGTATGTAAAGGTATCGACGCTATTCCAGCAGGCTTGGTGGTAACAGTAAAATCCCTTCGTGGTTTCATTCCATTGTCCCAAGGTGATGTGCATTTCGTAAAATCTTTGGACAACTTGGTTGGTACTGAATTCGAAGCAAAAGTTCTTGAAATCGATGAAAAGAAAAACCGTTTGGTTCTTTCCCGTCGTGCAGTACTTGAAGTGGAACGTCAAGCAAAATTAGCTGAAGCATTGAAAAACATTACTGTAGGCGAAAACTATAAAGGTATCGTTCGTAAAATTATGCCTTATGGTGCATTCGTAGATATCGGTGGTATTGAAGGTTTACTTCATATCTCTGACATTTCTTGGCAAAAAATCAAAAAAGTGGAAGATGTTCTTTCCGTTGGTCAAGAAATCGAAGTTAAATTACAATCCTTCGACGCTGAAAGCAACAAATTATCCTTATCCTTAAAAGCTTTGACTAAGAGCCCATGGGATGTTGCTGAAGAAACTTTACATGTTGGTGATGTTATCACTGGTAAAGTAGTACGTTTGGTAGCTTACGGTGCATTCGTAGCGGTTAACGACGATATTCAAGGTTTACTTCACATTTCTCAAATTACAAAACAACGTAATGCAAAAGTTGAAGATTATTTGAACCGTGGTCAAGAAGTTGAAGTTAAAATCATTTCTCTTAACAAAGATGAAAAGAAATTGGGCTTGGCTTTAACTGAGTTGATGGAATCTAAAGAAACTGAAGAAGACGCTGAATAATTCAGTATAATTCAGAATCTATAAAAAGGCTAATCAAGGTTTTCCTTGATTAGCCTTTTTGCGTACAATCCCCTTAATATGATAAAATGAAGTGATATATATTATAAATGAGGTGAAAGTATGGCAAAACCATTAGTGGCCGTTGTAGGCCGTCCAAATGTAGGTAAATCTACATTATTTAATGCCATTGTTAATAAGCGAATTTCTATTGTAGAAGACATTCCAGGTGTTACGCGCGATAGAATTTATTTTGATGCAGAGTGGTTAAATCGTGAATTTACTATGATTGATACCGGTGGCATTGAGTTCGTTACAGAAAATAGTCATGTTATTCCTAAGATGATGAGACTTCAAGCAGAACTTGCCATTGAAGAAGCTGATGTAATTCTTTTTGTAGTAGATGGTAAACAAGGAATTGTACCTGCCGACGAAGAGGTTGCTAATATTTTAAGAACTAGTGGCAAACCTGTAGTATTAGTTGTAAATAAGATTGATAGTGTTAACCAAGAAGCTAATATTTACGAATTCTATAATTTGGGCTTAGGTGATCCCATTGGTATTTCTGCTAAAAATTTAATGAACCTAGGTGATTTATTAGATGATACGGTTAAACATTTTCCACCAGTAGGAACGAATGTAGATGAAGAGGATACCATTCATGTTGCTATTATTGGTCGTCCTAATGTAGGTAAATCATCTCTAACTAATGCTTTATTAGGTCAAGATCGTGTTATCGTTTCTGATGTGGCAGGCACTACACGGGATTCTATCGATACCCATTGGAAACATGGGGATCAAAAATTTGTTCTTATTGATACGGCAGGCATGCGTCGTAAAGCTAAAATTGATGAAGCTGTTGAACGTTATAGTATCGTTCGTTCTCTTCGTTCTGTAGACCGATCCGATATTGTAGTTCTCGTTTTAGATGGCGTTGATGGCGTTACGGAACAAGACAAAAAAATTGCTGGTTATGCTTATGAAGCTGGTAAGGGTGTTATCATTGTTGTAAACAAATGGGATCTTGTGGAAAAGGATGATAAGACTACATTGCGCTATACTGAAGACATTTACGATGAATTAGGTTTCTTGCAATTTGCACCAATTCTATTTGCTTCTGCATTAACTAAGCAACGTATCCATCGTTTAGCGGATATGCTTAAATTCGTATCTGAACAACAATACCGTCGTGTTTCTACAGGTACTTTAAATCAGTTATTACAAGATGCTCAAACAGTAAATCCTGTTCCATCACGTAATGGCAGAATTCCGAAAATTTATTATATGACACAAGCTAGTGTTAAGCCACCAACTTTTATACTGTTTGTAAATGAACCAGAATTAATCCATTTCTCGTATATGCGTTTCTTAGAAAACCGTTTACGCGAAAGTTTTGGATTCGAAGGGACTCCAATTCGATTAGTTCTTCGTGGTAAAAAACGTGAAGATGAAGATTAATAGTTATAAAGGATAAGGGGGAAAATGGTGGTTGAATTGATGTCCATATTAGGATATGCACTATTAGCCTATGTAATTGGCTCTATACCAAGCGGTCTTATTATCGGTAAATTGTTTTTTAATACAGATGTCCGTTTGTATGGTTCTAAAAATATTGGAGCTACTAATACTTATCGCGTCATTGGATTAAAAGCAGCACTTCCTGTATTTTTCTGTGATGCCTTGAAGGGTGCTATTGGAGTGCTTTTGTTTTCTTCATTAAATCCAATGTATATGATTTTAGGTGGTATTTTGGCTATGGTTGGACATAACTGGTCACTATTCCTTGGGTTTAAAGGTGGTCGTGGGGTAGCAACTGGTTTAGGTGTACTAGTTGCATTATCTCCGATTGTTGCAGGCTTATGTTTTGCTATTTGGGGGATTATTGTATACTTCACTAAATTAGTCTCTCTTGGATCTATTGTGGCCGCAGCATTGGTTCCCATATTGATGTATGTAACTGGAGAATCTTGGTGGTTTGTAGGTTTTGGTGTATTAGCAGCATTGTTTGTTATTGTACGCCATAGAGAAAATATTAATCGATTACTAGCCGGTAAAGAGTTGAAGGTAGAACGTGTCAAAAAAGGAGAGTAATATGAAAGTTTGCATCATCGGCTCTGGTAGTTGGGGCACAGCTCTAGCAATAAAATCAGTAGTCGCTGGTAATGATACCACCTTATATTGCAGACGTCCTGAATTTAGGGATGAACTCATTGCGTATAGAGAAAATAAGTCTTATTTACCTGATGTTGCATTACCAAATGAGTTGGTTATTAGCTCGGATTTACAAACATCTATAGAACAAGCTGATATTGTACTCATCGTTACACCATCTATTCATGTGCGAACTGCTTTACAGAATTTAAAGCAATTTGCTCATAAAGATCAGATTTATGTTCTTTGCTCTAAGGGGGTGGAACGTAATACTAGCAAATTATTGACCACTGTTATGAAGGAAGAATTAGCATCTATAGGCTGTCATTTAACAGTTTTATCTGGTCCTAATCACGCAGAAGAAATTGGTCGGAATTTACCTGCCGCGGCTGTAGTGGGGACTACATCTATGGAGATAGGTAAAAAGGTTCAACAAGCCTTGCATAGTAAAAAGTTTCGTATATATACTAGCGATGACTATATCGGTGTTGAATTAGCTGGGGCTACAAAAAATGTAATAGCTTTGGCAGCAGGCATTGTTGATGGATTATCCTTGGGGGATAACTGTAAAGCATTATTATTAACTCGTGGATTGCATGAAATGACACGCTTTGGTTTAGCTATGGGGGCAAGAAAAGAAACCTATGCAGGATTAGCTGGAATGGGTGATTTAATTGCTACCTGTATGAGTCCACACAGTCGCAATCGATCTGCTGGTCAACAGTTAGCAGATGGTAAGACTATGGATTATATTATGAATCATACTAATATGGTAGTAGAAGGTTTTTTTGCTACTTCTATTATTCGTGATATGGCTATTGAGTATCATGTAGAAATGCCGATTACTCAAGCGCTATATGAGGTTTTATATGAAGAAAAGTCTCCTCGATTAGCACTGCAGGAATTGATGGGACGAGATAGCAAAATCGAAGTGTCATAATTGTAAAAGATACTTTTATTTTGAGTATTTATATACTATAATTAATGAGTATAATCTAGTGAGGATTGTATGCGAATTATTGGAGGCACTGCCAAAGGCCATACTATAAAATCTCCTAAAGGTGTGGATACGCGCCCAACATTGGATCGTGTTCGTGAAAGCATTTTCAATGTATTAGCGCATCGTGGCATATATGGTGCTCGCGTATTAGATTTATTTTCTGGTACTGGGGCAATTGCTATTGAAGCACTAAGTCGTGGAGCAGAATCAGCTATTGCTGTTGATTTTAGAACTGGTAAATTAATTCGTGAAAATGCCACTCATTGTCGCGTTGAGGATCGAATGCAAATTGTACCAAAAAAACTTTCACAACTAAAACATTTTATAGGTGACCAGCAGTTCGATTATATTTTTTCTGATCCACCATATGAAAATGGCTTTATACAAGAGACCATTGATTTTGTTGTGGCACATAATGCTTTGGCTGATGATGGCGTTTTAGTATTAGAACACCATAAAGATGAGGCTTTTACAATGCCACCAGAGTGGGAATGTATAAAGGAACAAAAATTTGGTTACACCCTTGTTTCATATTTTGTGAAACATAGTGAAAGGAGTTAGACCTTTGCGGATAGGAGTTTGCCCAGGAAGTTTTGATCCCGTAACAAATGGTCATGTTGACATTTTTGAACGTGGTAGTCGTTTAGTCGATAAGTTAATTATCGCAGTGAGTTCAAATCCTAATAAGAATTCACTATTTACTATGGAAGAACGCGTTGAAATGATACGAAATTCTGTCAAACATATTCCTAATGTAGAAATCGACTGTACTGGTGGATTACTCAATGATTATGTTAAATCTAAGAATGCAACTATCATCATTCGTGGTCTTAGAGCACTTAGCGATTTTGAGTATGAATTCCAACGTGCTTTGTTTGCTAAGTATTTAGATGATGACATTGAAACAGTGTTTATTATGACGAATAATAAATATTCTTTTGTAAGCTCAACAGGGATTCGTGAGCTAGCCAAATTTGGTGGTAAATTGGAAGGACTTGTTCCTGACGATGTAAAGATTAAATTAGAAAAACGTTTTAACATCGATGGTAATGAATAATAGGAGTGAATTGTATGAAAACAGAAAAATTACTTGAAGATTTAGAGGTTCTTATTGAATCCAGCAGCCGTATTCCTATGACTACAAAACGCATGGTTGAAGAGGATGAAATTATGCGTATTATCGATGCTATCCAAGAATCTTTGCCGCTTGAGCTCGATGAATCTCGTCGTATTGTAGCTGAAAAAGATAAAGTATTAGCTGATGCTCAACGTCAAGCTGATACATTAATTGATCAAGCTAAAGACTATATTGCTAAATTGACAGCTGAAAGTGAACTTGTTAAACAAGCTCAAGAACAAGCTAATCAAATTATCAATGCAGCAAACCAATCCTCTGAAGAGTTAAAATCTAGTTCTATTCAATATGCTGGTGACGTATTGAAATATGTAGAAAATAACTTAGAAAAAACTTTGGAAAGCCTTCGTCAAAACCGTGAAAGCTTGCAACAAAGTGAACAAAAAGCTGAAAATCAATAAAAGCTAACATTATAATTTGATTGTATTATAGTGATGCTTACATAAAAGGGCCCCGATAGATTTCTATCGGGGCTTTTCTTATTCCTCATACATAGGTGGTTTTTCTGGTTCAACAATCATTGTTTGATGTGTATTAAAAATGACAAAGCCTAAAGGTGATTTAGGAGGCTTTTTAATATTTTTAATATATGTGTAGTCTACGGGTACCTTTGATGTATGACGGGCTTTACTAAAATAAGCTGCGTATTTAGCTACTTGTGAGATAAGCATATCATCTACATCATTATTGGTTCGTAAAATAAGGTGTGATCCTTGAACATCCTGTGTATGGAACCATAAATCATTAGGTTTGGCAAAACGATGTGTTAAATATTCATTTTGTTGGTTATTGCGGCCTATGTAAAGGTCGCCCTCTGGAATCTCCAAATGAATGTAATTAGATTTTCCTAGTTTATATGAAAGAGGTTTTTTAGATTTTTTTATTATACCAGCATCCATACATTCGTGTCGTATTTCCTCTAAGGATTCTCTCGTTGTTGCTAGTGATAAACTATATAAGATAGTTCTATAGTATTCTAATTTTATTGTACTTTGGTCCAACTGATATTGTCCGCTTATGATACGATTTTTCAGTTTAGTATAAAGCTTATAATACCATTGACCATTTTCTACGATTGTTAAGGTCGGCTTTAATGGAATGCTAATGGTTTCTGCTGACTCTGAAAGTAAATTCTGTACTTCGATAGAGGTTTGATATTGTACTTGTAAATGACCATTAATCATCAAAAGATCGCCATATAATTTATAGGTTTCCATTTTTTGTGTATCATCTAGCTCGTCCTTAATTTTTTTATGACGCAATTCCTCTTTTTTGATAGCGTTAGATATAATTCGCTCTAATTCCTTATCTGCTGTATGGATGGAACCAGTTGCAACAATAGATTCTTCAATTGCATTTGAAATAGATGGATATGTTTTGATTAATGTATAACCTATTTCAATAGGAAAAGGCATAAATATTTTTTTGCCCCTAGTATTTTCATACATCAATAATTGTTGGGCCACTAATAACTTTTCTTTTAAATTATATAGAGATTTATATAAACCTTGAAATGAAGTATCTGATAATGTGGTTAGTTCTTCTGAGCCATCTAAATTAGATTGATTAAGTACATAGTCTAATAAAGCTTTGCCAAAGCCATTAAATACAGAGCGTATGGTATTAATAACTGTACCAGAACCAAAGGTCTTTAGTAGATTAGAAATTTCTTCTTCAGAAAAATCTAGTAAGGAAACTCTGTTAGAGTTTGGTGGTAATTCATAGGCCATTTTAGGACCTACAGAGCGCTCCCGATTCATCATAGGCGATACATGGATGATGGACTCTAAAATAGTGTCGTTTTGAACAAATATACAGTTCGAATATTTCCCCATAAGTTCAATATATAGAGATGTGGAGGTAATGGATCCATCCATTTCAAGCTTATCTATATGAATACATAGGATGCGGTCGCCATTAATTTGCTCTACCGATGTAATGCGACTACCTTCTATGTGTTTTCGTAAAAACATGCATAAAGAACTTGGTTCCTTCGGTAAGTCTTGTAGGGGATTGCAGATATATACTGCAGGATTAGCACCAACAGTAATCATGAGATTCACATCTTGATTAGCACTGCGCACTTTAAAAAGTAACGAATGTTTATCTACTTGATATAGTTTTTGTATTTGTCCACTCTGAAGGCTTTCATTTAGTTCTCTAGCCAATACAGACATGGTTAATCCGTCTAAATTCATGGTGATCCTTTCTTTTGGTGATACACGATGTATAGTTTAGTATATCATATATATTTGATAGATATCTTTAAGATTCGTGATACAATATATAAAAAAGGAGGGGATTTTATGAATAGTATGACGGGATTTGGGCGTGCAACCCAATTATTAGATGGTTTACAATGTACAATTGAGATTAAATCAGTTAACTCAAGATTTTTAGAGCTTAATATACGGAGCCCTAAACAAGTAAACTCAGTAGAGCATATTATCCGTAAATGTATCCAAAAGGTTATACATCGAGGAAAGGTTGATGTCTATGTGACCCTACAAGATGTGGGGGATAGAACTAAGAGTTTCTTAATTAATAGCGCTTTGAAAGCACAAATACAAGATTTACTTGTAGCAGAAAAATTTTATGCATCACCACAAGAAGTACCTTTATCTGCCGTTATGTCTATATCTAATGATTGGATACAGGTTAAGGATGATGAGATAACAGAGGATTCACTTACTGCTCTAATTACTGAAACCATAATTAATGCTCTTGAGGCATTAATAACAATGCGTCAAGCAGAGGGAGTTCATATTCAACAGGATTTGTTACAGAGACTTTCAGAAATGACCGCAATTATTGATCATATCAATGAGCATAAAGAAGATGCTGTGGTCGCCTATAAAGAACATTTACGAACTAAAATTAATGAATCTGTTGAAAATTTAAATATTACTATCAATGAAGATCGTTTACTCCAAGAGGTTGCCATTATAGCAGATAAAACAGATATTACGGAAGAGATTGTCCGATTTAGGTCTCATGTGGTACAATTAACAAATACACTTATGAAGAATGAACCTATTGGTCGCAAGTTAGATTTTATCATTCAAGAAATGAATCGCGAGGTCAATACGATTGGCTCGAAAGCGATGGATATAACATTGACAGATCATGTGGTACAATTGAAATGTGAATTAGAAAAAGTAAGAGAACAAGTACAGAACATTGAGTAAGGAGGTCTGTTTATGAGTATCCAATTACTAAACATTGGTTTTGGTAATATGGTTTCTGCTAATCGTGTTATTGCCATAATTAGCCCTGAATCTGCTCCTATTAAACGTATGGTTCAAGATGCTAGAGATAAAAGTCTCCTCATAGATGCAACCTATGGTCGTAAAACTCGGGCTGTACTCGTTATGGATAGTGGGCAAATTGTATTGTCAGCTATTCAACCTGAAACAGTGGCACACCGTATTGTGCAACACGAAGTTGATGAGGATACTGTTGAAGCTTAGGAGTTAATATGGCAGATCGAGGTTTATTAATTGTCATCTCCGGTCCATCTGGTGCAGGTAAGGGTACTATTTGTTCTAATATACGCGGCGAAATGCCTAATCTCGTATATTCTGTATCTATGACTACACGGGAACCACGGGTTGGAGAAAAGGAAGGAATTAATTATTTCTTTCGTACAAAAGAAGAGTTTGAATCATTATTGTCAGAAGATGCTTTTTTAGAGTATGCTAAGGTGTATGATAATTATTATGGTACTCCAAAACAACATGTAATGAACTTGTTGGATGAGGGTAAGAGTGTACTTCTTGAAATCGACATTCAAGGCGCTATGCAAGTTAAAGAACGTTTTAGTGATGCCGTATTTATTTATATTGTGCCTCCATCTTTAACTGAATTATCTGAACGACTTTACAATCGTGGAACTGATGCAAAGGAAGTTATAGATAAGCGATTGTCATTGGCTTGCTCTGAATTAGCATTAGCTCATCGTTATGATTACATTGTAGTCAATGATGATTTAGAAGATGCTTCTGTGAAGGTTGCTTCTATTTTACGTGCTGAAGCTTGTAAGATTAGCCGTAATAAAGAGCAAATTAAATATATTTACAAACAATATCAAGAATCTAAGGAGAAGTGATAGTATGATGGTAAAACCTCCATTGAAAACATTGGAAAAACGTGTAGATAGTAAATATACATTAGTAACATTAGCAGCTAAGCGTGCTCGTGAATTGACTGATGGTGAAGATTGTCTTGCAACTGATATGCATAATACAGATAAACCGGTGTCTTTAGCATTCTATGAAATTGCTGAAGGTGAAGTAACATATAAACGCACTAAAGAAGGTATTAAATAATTTTACTCAAGATTCCTTGTACATTTTGTACAAGGAATTTTTAAAAGGAGAATTATGAAAGGGAAACATATTATTGTAGGCGTTTCAGCAGGTATTGCTGCATATAAAGCAATTGAAGTGGTTAGTCGTTTACGAAAAGCTGGGGCAGAGGTCAAAGTGGTAATGACAAAAAATGCCACTCATATTGCGACGCCTATGACATTTGGTGAGATTAGCGGTCACCCAGTGGCTGTTGATATGTGGGAAGAAATTCACGATTGGAATGTAGAGCATATTGCTCTAGCGACATGGGCTGATGCTTATATTGTTGTACCAGCTACGGCAAATGTAATTGGCAAAATTAGAGCAGGTATTGCAGATGATATGTTGACAACGACAATTATGGCTACTTCAGCTCCTAAATTTTTGTGCCCTGCTATGAATACAGAGATGTTCAACAATCCTATTGTACAGCGAAATCTAGAGGATTTAGCATCCTTCGGTTATCATATCATGGAACCTGATGCTGGATGGCTTGCTTGTGGTGTAACTGGTGTTGGTAGATTACCATCTCCAGAGAACATCGTCGCATGGTTAACTAAAGAATTACAATTATTAGATGGTACTGGAAAACTATCTGGTAAAACCGTACTTGTTACTGCTGGTGGGACGCAAGAGAACATTGATCCTGTGCGTTATATTGGTAATAGATCTAGTGGTAAAATGGGCTATTCTATTGCTGAAGCTGCTCTTAAAGAAAATGCTCGTGTAATTCTAGTAAGTGCTCCCACATCTCTTGATGTTCCAGATGGGGTTGAATATGTACCTGTAGATTCTGCAGAAGCAATGCAAGAAGCAGTTAATTCATATTATGATACTACTGATGTTGTCATCATGGCAGCTGCTGTTTCCGATTTTAGAGTGGCCAATAAAGCACCTCAAAAAATAAAAAAAATGGAGACCATGACCTTAGAGCTTGTAAAGAATCCTGATATACTTAAAGGTTTAGGAGAGCTTAAGACACATCAATTGCTTGTTGGTTTTGCTGCAGAGACGGAACATGTTGTCGATTATGGTATGGATAAAGTTCGTCGTAAGAATCTAGATATGTTAGTGGCTAATGATGTTAGTAAATCCAATGCTGGATTTAACGTAGATACTAATGAAGGTTTTTTCTTATATCCTAATAAAGAGCCAAAGGTAATGCCAAATATGCAAAAATCTGAACTTGCCAGATATATAATTGGCGAGGTTGTTGAATTGTTGGCATCGAAATAATAAATCTATTGTAGTTACAGTTTGTAGTTATAGAAAGAAGTGTTTATTTGTGTTTGCCATACAGAGGGCATATCAACAAGGATCATTAGCTAAGTCTCAATGGAGTAATAATATTGTAGCTGGTTTAGTTGTAGGCGTAGTACTGTGGAAGGGCCACTTTTCTTTGGCGCTATAACAGCTTTTGAAAGAGCATTAAATTCGATTCATAAGGACCCAAAATATTTAATTATTAGATTTGGAGCAGTCCCTTTTGTAGATTTAACAGGTCTACGTATTTTGAAAGGGATTATCGAAGAATTACAGGCTAGAAATATTGAAGTTTTATTAAGTGATATCAATTATGATATTCGTCGTGAAATGTATAAGTCCGACTTTCTTGATATTTTGGGCCGTCATCACTTGTATCGGAGATTTGAAAGTGCATTACATAAAGTAGAACATGACTTATCTTTACAAGATAAGGAATAGCTTGCTTTTTTTTCTAAAATCGTTTACAATGTAAAACAAGATTTAACTCATCAAGAGTAGTGGAGGGAAAGGCCCGTTGAAGCTACAGCAACCCTTTATTAAAGAAGGTGCTAAATCCGACAGTCAAGTACTGATAGATGGGTCTCCCTCATGAGAGACCATGAGGGATTTTTTTTATTATAGGAGGAACAAATGGCAGAAAAACATATGTTTTTTACTTCTGAATCCGTTACGGAAGGCCATCCAGATAAAATAGCAGATCAAATTTCTGATGCTGTTTTGGATGCGATTATTGAAAAAGATCCAAAAGCTCGTGTAGCTTGTGAAACACTTGTGACTACAGGTTTAGTCCATGTAGTAGGGGAAATCTCTACTAATACATATGTTGATATTTCTCGTATTGTACGTGACACAGTTCGTGAAATTGGTTATACACGTGCAAAATATGGTTTTGACTGCGATACTTGTGGTGTATTAGTTTCTATTGACGAACAATCTGCAGATATCGCTATGGGCGTAGATGAAGCATTAGAATCTAAAGATGGTAACAGCGAAATCAACGATAAAATTGGTGCTGGTGACCAAGGTATGATGTTTGGTTACGCAACTAATGAAACACCTGAATATATGCCTATGCCAATTTCTTTAGCTCATCGTTTGTCTCGTCGTTTGGCTGAAGTTCGTAAAAATGGTACATTGACATATCTTCGTCCAGATGGCAAAACTCAAGTTACTGTAGAATATGTTGATAATCAACCTAAACGTATTGATACGATTGTTATTTCTACACAACATAGCCCAGAAGTAACACAAGAGCAAATAAAAAATGATTTGAAACGCTATGTTATCGACGCTGCACTTCCTGCAGAATTCATTGATGAAAATACTAAATTCTTCATTAATCCTACAGGTCGTTTCGTTATCGGTGGTCCTCATGGTGATGCTGGTTTAACAGGTCGTAAAATTATCGTCGATACTTATGGTGGTATGGCTCGTCATGGTGGTGGTGCTTTCTCTGGTAAGGATCCTTCTAAGGTTGACCGCTCTGCAGCCTATGCTGCTCGTTATGTAGCTAAAAATGTTGTAGCAGCAGGCTTAGCTGATAAATGCGAAGTACAAGTAGCGTATGCTATTGGTGTTGCAAAACCTGTATCTATTTTAGTTGATACATTTGGTACCGCTAAAATTGAAGAAGAAAAAATTCAAGAATTAGTAAGTCAACATTTTGACTTGCGTCCAGCAGGTATCATTGAAATGCTAGACTTATTAAAACCTCATTATCGCAAAACTGCTGCGTATGGTCACTTTGGTAGAACTGATGTTGATCTTCCTTGGGAACATACTGATAAAGCTGATATTTTACGTCACGAAGCTGGTTTATAATTTGAAAGACTTAGTAGCCTTGGCTACTAAGTCTTTTTTTTATTCCTTTATCATATGATATAATAATTAGATTAGAGGAGGTGAACTAATGCGCGTAGCAAGTATTATTATAAATAGACCTGCAAAACAATTACATAAACCATTAAGCTATTTATTGCCTGAGAAATTTGGCGATGTAAAAGCAGGAACTCGTGTATTAGTTCCCTTAGGTGGTAGCCGTGAAGAAGGTATACTCATTGGCTATGAAGAGTTACTAGAAAAACCAAATTTTACTTTACGTTCTATCATAGATATTCTCGATAGCGATCCTTGGTTTACTTCAGAGATGATGGATACGGCTAAACAAATTAGTAACTATTTCTTATGCTCTTTTGGAGATGCATTGCGATTATTTACAGTTCATAAAACATTAAAATCTTATGATGCACCTAAAGAAGAATGGTTAGTTGTTACAGCTGAATTTAATATTGATCAAGTGAGTCCTAAAAAACGTAAACAACGGGAACTAGCTACTTATTTAATTGAGGTCGGTGGTGCTCCAAAATCTTTATTAAGAGCAAAAGGCTTTTCCTATATGGTTATTAAACAAATAGGTGAAGAGAAGGGGATTCACATTGAAAAACGTTTTAAAGATACAAAAACTGCTTTCACAGAACTCCTAAGTGGTGAGGAAAGTATTCCCTTAACAGATGCACAGATGACTGTATATGAACCAATTAAGAAAACTATAGATCTTGAACAGCATGAAACATTTCTGTTACATGGTGTAACAGGTAGTGGTAAGACACAGCTTTATTTAAAAGCAGCAGCTCGTTGCATCGGTAAAGGCAAAACCGCTATTATTCTTGTTCCAGAAATCATACTAACAGATCAAATTGTTCGAAGATTTGTATCTACCTTTGGGGATGAGGTTGTAGTATTTCATAGTAAATTAACGATTAGTGAGAGAAATAATAATTGGGAGCGTATACGAAGAAAAGATAGTCATATCATAATCGGTGCTCGTTCAGCTGTGTTTGCACCGGCTGAAGATATTGGACTCATCGTACTAGATGAAGAGCATGATACATCGTATAAGCAAGAGGATATGATTAGATATAATGCTAAGAATGTTGCATTATGGCGTGGCAAAGCCCACAATTGTGCAGTTCTTTTGGGTTCCGCTACACCATCCATAACTTCGTATTACAAAGCTTCAGAAGGTGAATATAAATTATTAGAATTACCTAATCGTATATTTGATCAACCTATGCCTCGTGTTCAAATAGTGGATATGAAGGAAGAAATGATACGTGGTAATTATTCTGTGTTTTCTGATGCTATGATGGAGTTGATTCAATGTACGCTCGCTGATGGAAACCAAATGATTATTCTTTTGAATCGTCGTGGTTATAGTACCTTTGTTATGTGCCGAGATTGTGGTGAAACTATTATGTGTCCCCATTGTGAGGTGGCGATGGTGTATCATCAGGCAGGCGAAGAACTACGATGTCACTATTGTGAGCATCATGAACCAATCCCTACCATATGCCCCAAATGTCATAGCAAAAGAATTAAATTTTTTGGTTCTGGTACACAGAAGGTAGAGGAAGAATTGCGTCGTCATTTTAAATCGGCTCGCATTGCTCGTCTTGACCAAGATGTAACTAAACATAAAGATGTGGGTGAAGAGATTTTACAAGATTTCAGAAATCATAAATACGATATTTTATTGGGCACTCAAATGGTTTCTAAGGGGCATGATTTCAAGGATGTTACAGCTGTTGGGATTTTGACGGCTGATTCAGTCCTAAATATTCCAGTCTATTCGGCATCAGAACGTGCGTTTGATTTACTGACTCAAACATCAGGTCGTGCTGGTCGTGGTGATAAGTCAGGTACCGTTGTGATACAAACGTATAATCCTTTAAATTATGCTATAATAAAGAGTAAGGCTCATGATTATTTGGGCTTTTACAATGAAGAAATAGAAAATCGTAGGGCCTTAGGTTATCCACCATTTCGCGAGATGATTTATATGGTCGTAAGACATGTAAAGGAAGATATGGCTGAAAATATAGCTCAAAAGATTGTAGATGAGTTAGAGCAACATTTTCAATCACAACCGATTGACTTTAATGGTCCCTATGAAGCTGGCATAAAAAAAATACGCGATATGTATCGTTTGTCGATTATGATTCGCGGTGAAGATTTAGATGCTGTGAAAGATTATATTTATAATTCTTGGATTTTTACACAAGAGGGCTTACTCATAGATGTAGACCCCATTTAATAAGAGGAATAAATGGCAGTACTTGAAGTAGTAAAAGCAGGTCATCCAGTTTTAAAAGAGGTGGCTGAACCTGTAGAACATGTAAATAAAAAATTACGTACACTAATTGAAGATATGGCAGATACCATGTATGAAACTGAAGGTGTTGGATTAGCAGCGCCTCAAGTTAATGTATCTAAGCGAATTATTGTTGTTGATGACCATGCTGGTAGTGGTTTAATAGCTCTTATCAATCCTGAAATCACTCATGGTGAAGGTTCTCAAATCGGCTTAGAAGGCTGTTTGAGTGTTCCTGGGTATTTTGGTGATGTAGAGCGTTATGAAAAGGTAACTGTAAAGGGGATTGATCCTCATAATAAGAAAGTTACTATCAAAGCTGAAGGGTTTTTGGCGAGAATCTTTCAACATGAAATAGACCATTTAGAGGGCCATTTGTTTATTGAAAAAGCAACAAATTTACGCCGTATTGCAGATCATCCGGAGGAGAAGGAAATTGTCTAATTATAAGCCGTTACGCATTGTATTTATGGGCACTCCAGATTTCTCAGTACCTACATTACAAGCATTAGTTGAAGCAGGGCATTCTATTGTAGGTGTGTACTGTCAACCTGATAAACAAAAAGGTAGAGGCAAACAAATTCAAATGCCCCCTGTAAAAGAGGCGGCATTATCTTTAGATTTGCCTATTTATCAGCCTGTAACGCTTCGTGAGGAAACTGTACAAGAGGAATTAATGGCTCTTGCTCCAGATGTTATCGTTGTTATTGCTTATGGAAAGATTTTACCACCATGGCTAATTCGTTTGCCTAAATACGGCTGTGTTAATATCCATGCATCTATTTTACCTAAATATAGAGGGGCTGCGCCTATTCATTATGCAATTTTAAATGGTGACACTAAAACGGGTGTTACTATTATGCATATGGATGATGGTTTAGACACCGGTGATATTATCGATATTGCAGAAATAGATATTCTTCCAGATGAGACGACGGGCGATTTATTTAATCGTATTGCTGAATTGGGGGCCCGTACAATTTCTCCTGTTTTAGATAAATGGGTGAATGGTGAGATTATATCAATGCCTCAAGATGATAGTCTTGCTAGCCATACCTCTAAAATTACTAAAGAGATGGGACTTATCGATTGGTATCAACCAGCAGATAAGATTGTTAATTTAATTCACGGCTTAAATCCTGCCCCTGGATGTTATACATATTTACAGGGGAAACGTTTAAAGGTTTGGCGTGCTCAAAAGGTGATTGTTGAGTCTGTAAATGCAAATGAGGCTATTGTTTCTATAAATAATAATCAGCTTACTCTAGATGTTGCCAAGCCTGGTACTATTGTTCATACAACGAAAGGTCTTGTCGTTTCAACTGGTGAACAAGGTTACATTCTGCTTATAGAGGTACAACCAGAAAATAAAAAACGCATAAGTGGGCAAGATTTTATTAATGGTCACCAAATTAAAGGTGGTATTGCATTTGATGAAGTGTAATGAATCTTATAAAACATATCCATTATATTTAAAGCTATCTGCCCTGTCTTGTATGGCAATAACCTTAATCATGAGCTTTACTATGTATATAGTGTGGCCTGGTTTAGAACAGATATCTTATACCTTAGCTTTGGTGAGTGAAATCATTGGGGGAATCATAATTTTAATCGTTTGGTTCCTATGGTTTCTTCTAGCTATTGCATCAGCAGGGGCTACATATATTCATCCTATATTATTACGTATTGCAAATCGTTTTATATATTTACTTTTTCCAGTATCCTTGGGATTAGGAAGGGTTCTTATAGGTATAAAAAAAGATGAATTGCGTCAATCCATGATTGATTTGATTAATCATTTAGTAGGCATGAAATTATATAAGGTATGTCCTGAGCGAATTCTTCTGTTAACACCTCACTGTTTACAAGAAAATACATGTATTCACAAGGTGACACATGATGTATATAATTGTAAACAATGTGGCCGTTGTCAGGTGGGAGGCCTATTAGGAATAGCAAAGGAATATGGTTGTCAATTTATTGTCGTTACTGGCGGTACATTAGCTCGTATGAAGGTTAAAGAAGCTAAGCCAAAGGCTATTATTGCTATAGCATGTGAACGGGATCTTGCCAGCGGCATGGCTGATGTATTTCCGATTCCTGTCATTGGCGTATTAAATCAGCGACCTAACGGGCCTTGTTGTAATACTACTGTCGATATTAATAAGGTGCGAGAGGCTGTAGAATTATTGATTGATAAGGATACTTATGAACGAAATTGCTAAGAATGGACAAAAACAAAATATACGATTATTGGCGGTAAAGGCATTATCTGATATCAATCGAAATGGTGCTTATGCTAATATAACTTTACAGGACTATATTTCTAAACATAATTTAGCCGATTTAGATAGACGTTTCTTTACTGAACTTGTATATGGTGTGGTGCGAAGACGTAATTATTTAGATGCTATTATTGTGCATTTTGCTAAACGACCTTTGAAGAAATTATCTTCTATGGTTGTAGAGATTTTGCGTCTAGGTATTTATCAAATTATTTATATGGATAAAGTTCCTGAAAGTGCAGCTGTTAATGAATCAGTTAAACTAGCTAAAAAATTAACTCGTGGCTTATCGGGTTTTGTGAATGCCATATTGAGATCTATTATACGGGAACAAGATAGCATTGGTGTCGAGGATTTAGCATCAAATGATATAGAGGTAATATCTTTTATTTATAATATTCCTTTATGGCTTATCGATTTATGGATGGGTGAGTTTGGTCGTGATAAGACAGAGGATTTATGTGCATGGTTTAATCAACAGCCTAAATTGACTGCACGAATTAATACAATTCTTATAGATATTCCTCAATGTTTAACTTTATTAAAAGAACAAGGCTGGGATGTTTCGCAGGATAGTAATTACAAGGATATTATTTATATAAATAGCCATCGCGGTAGTCTTGAAAAATCTGATGCAGTTATAAAAGGTTATATAACTTTCATGGATAAGGCCTCTATGTTGGTAGCACGATTAGTTAATCCTCAGCCTGGTGAACGTGTATTAGACTGTTGTGCTGCTCCTGGTGGGAAATCAATGTATATGGCAGCCTTAATGGATAATACGGGTTCATTGATGAGTTGTGACATACATGAGCATAAGATTACTCTAATGGAGTCGAATGCTCAACGATTAGGTATTTCTATTGTTCAAACTAAGGTTCAAGATGCTACTGAATTACCATCTGCATGGAAATCGTACTTTGATCGAGTATTGGTTGATGTCCCTTGTTCTGGTCTAGGTATATTACAAAAGAAACTTGATATGCGTTGGCGCAAGGATGAATCTACTCTTTCAGAATTACCGCCATTACAATTGGCAATTTTAGAACGAGCAGCAATGACTGTTAAAGAAAAGGGCTATTTAGTATATTCCACTTGTACGCTAAACTACAAGGAAAATGAAGATGTAGTTGAAGCATTTTTACAAAAGCATAAAGAATTTTCCATAGTCCCTGTAGGTGCTGATTTTCCACTAAAGTCAAATAATGGTATGATTACAACATATCCACCTACAGATGATATGGATGGTTTCTTTATGGTTAAAATGCAACGTATATCTTAACTAAGTAGTTATCAGTAAATGGGAGAACTCATGATTGAATTATTAGGTAAATCCTTAGTTGAATTGCAATCGTTATTTGAAGAACATAAGATTCAAAAATTCAGAGCTAAGCAATTAATAGATTACATATATCATCGACATATTTTTGTCTTTCAAGATATGACACAATTCCCTAAGATGTTAAGAGATTGGTTGGACGCGAACTGCATAATATCGATTCCAAGGATTATTACACAATCTATTTCACCAGATGGCAAAACTCATAAGTTATTATTAGAACTTATTGATCATAGTCGAATTGAAGCGGTGTTGATGGAGCAACATTATGGTAATTCTGTATGTGTTTCATCTCAAGTTGGCTGTGCGATGGGCTGTGTTTTTTGTGCTTCTACACAGGGTGGATTATTTAGGGATTTAACTGTTGCTGAAATTGTAGGACAAGTTGTTCTTTTTAGCGCCTTAAAGGAGGAGGACATCCATTCTTTAGTCGTTATGGGGGCTGGTGAACCGCTACAAAACTATGATAATGTATTACAAGCATTGAAGCTTATTCACGACCCTATTACATTTGATATTAGTTATAGAAAAATGACGATTTCCACGTGTGGATGGGTTCCTAATATATATAAATTGGCCGATGAGGATCTTCCAATTACATTGGCATTATCGCTACATGCTACAACAGATGAAACACGTCGTAAGATTATGCCTGTTGGATCTCGTTATAAGTTAGATGAGGTATTAGAGGCTGTAAAATATTATTATGAGAAAACACAACGACGTATTACTTTTGAATATATTTTAATAGATTCAATTAATGTGTCATTAGAGGAAGCTCATGAATTAGGAAAAATTGGTAAAGAATTCCCTAATTGTCATGTAAACCTAATTCCTGTAAATGGTAATGAGCATATTAATTTATATAAACCTTCTAGTAAACATATGAACATATTTAAGGATATCATCGCCTCCTATGGTGTTTCTGTTACAATTCGTAAAGAAATGGGGGATGCTATTCAAGCCGCATGTGGGCAGTTAAAGGCAGCTCATGGACGGAAAGAGGAGATTCATGAATAATATCGTAGGTTTAAGTAAAATAGGATTAGTTAGAAAGCAGAATGAAGATCGCTTTTTTATTAGCGATAATATTTGTGCTGTTACCGATGGTATGGGTGGATATAGAGGCGGAGAAATTGCCAGCACCTATGCTGTTGATGAAATAAAAGAATATTTACAATCTATATCAACCATTGATGAATTATCCTTGGTGGATGCTATATTGCATGCGAATACTCGCATAGTCAATCGCGTAGCTCGTGAGGAACGTCTCAGTGGAATGGGCACTACTGCTGTTGTAGTGGCTAAGGTAGATGATAAACTATTATGGGCTAGTGTTGGCGACAGTAGACTCTATATTTTTAGAAATGATGAACTAACTCAAATTACTACTGATCATTCTATGGTGCAACAACTATTAGAAGCCGGAGAAATTACAAAAGAAGAGATGTTTAAGCATCCTCAACGTAATTTACTTACTAGAGCAGTTGGTGTTGAAGAAGATTTACAAGTCGATAGTGGTACATTATCTGTAAAATCTGGAGACCGCATTTTATTATGTACTGATGGTTTATCTGGGTATATTAGTGATGAGAGAATACGTCAGGTATTACATGATATTGAAGATAATACAGAAGTATTGGATGCATTGATTGATGATGTATATAATGCAGGTGCCGGAGATAATGTTACTATTATCGTAGGTACTATCTAACTTAGATATGGAGAGTTATAAATATTATGAAGATTAAAGATACATTGTTGGATAATCGCTATCGTATCCTGTCTAAAATTGGCGTCGGTGGTATGGCTGACGTATATAAGGGCGAAGATACCTTATTAGGGCGTCCAGTAGCTATTAAAATTTTACATGCAAATTTTGCTAGTGATGATGAGTTTGTAAGTCGTTTTAAACGTGAAGCACAAGCTGCGGGTAAATTAAACCATCCTAATATTGTAAATATGTATGATGTTGGCTATGACCAAGATATGCATTACATCATCATGGAATATGTGGATGGTGAAACATTAAAAGAATATATTACCCGTCACCATAGATTATCTATTGATGAGGCTGTTAAAATAACCATTTCTATTGGAGAAGGTTTAGAGCACGCACATGCGATGGGGATTGTGCATTGTGATATAAAACCTCACAATGTCATTATCACTAATACTGGTCGTGTAAAGGTAACTGATTTTGGTATTGCTCGTGCCATGAATTCCACTAATACCGTAATGTACACCAACTCTATTATGGGATCGGCTCACTATCTTTCACCAGAACAAGCTAGTGGCAAATCTGTAGACGGCAATACGGATATCTATTCACTAGGTGTTGTTCTATATGAAATGTTAACTGGTAAGGTTCCTTTTGAAGGTGATACGCCAATTGCTGTTGCATTAAAACATGTACGAGAAAAGGTAATACCACCTACGCGATACAATCCTTCGATTCCTCCATTATTAGAATCTGTTGTACTGAAAGCATTAGCTAAAAATCCAGCAGATCGTTTTGAATCTATTTCAGAAATGATGGGTGACTTGCGTTTATCTCAAGGCTTTACAATGGGAAAAACTCAACGTCATGAGCCATATGATTTTGCAACACAAATGATTCCAGCAGTAGATCCAGATACACTAGATGATTTTAGTGATATTGATGACACTACGCCAAAAGAGGTACAAAAGAAATCTATGCTTAGTAAGATTGCATCTATACCACAAAAATATATTGTTTTAAGTGCGGCTGTTATTTTCTTGATTGCATTTTTAGGCGCATTCTTGAGTTATGGTAATTTTTGGAGTAATACTACTGTTGATGTGCCAAATGTTGTGGGCAAACAAGTATCAGTAGCGAAAAATATATTAGAAGATAAACATTTGCGTGTTTCTACTAGTGAAGTTACTAATACCGATGTACCAGCGGGACAAGTTATCTCTCAAAGCCCTGGTTCTGGTGAAAAGGTTAAGGAACAACGAACTATCCATCTTGTTGTATCTAAGGGTGTGGGGGATATTACCGTTCCAGATTTATCCGGTATGACTGTAGAACAAGCTAGACAACGACTTAAAGATTTAGGATTAGTTGTCGGTAAGATAACACAAGGTTCTATTGAAGGTAAACCGGATAATACTATTGTTGCGCAAAGTCCTTCTGGCGATTCTAAAGTATCTAAAGGTACAACTGTTGATCTAGTTGTCAATAAACCTCAAACTAAAAAAGTTAAAATGCCTGATGTAGTTGGTATGACCTTGAAAGATGCTCGTCAAGTTCTAGGGTCTAATAATATTGGGGTTAATCAAATTTCTGGTTCTGTAGATGAAAAAGCAATTGTTACCGAACAAAGTGTAAAAGCTGGTGAAGAGGTTAATGAAGGTAGTAGCCTAAACTTAGCTACTGAATTAAAAGACTCTAAGAAAAAAGAGGATTCTAAACAAAGTTCCTCCAACCGAACTAAAGGGACTGTCGATGTAACCGTTCCATCTGGTTCAAAGAATCAAGAATTAAAGATAGTTGTTAAAGATGATGAAGGTTCTACGGTTATCTATGATGATACAAATAAACCGGGTGACCGCATCGTTAAAAATGTATCTGGTGTTGGTAACGTGCGTATAGAGGTGTATCTAAACGGTGCGTTAGTTCAGGATACAACATTGTAGAGGCCTTATGAATAAAGGTATTGTTATTAAAAACATGAATGGTTACTATTACATTCAAGATGAATTAGGGACCATTCATGAATGCAAAGTAAGAGGACGTTTAAAAAAATCAAGATATAGTTTACTCGTAGGTGATCGCGTAGAATTTTCAGAAGATGGCTTTGTAGAATGTATTTTGCCACGTCAAAATTCTATGGTTCGCCCTGCAGTGGCCAATATTGATCAAGTCATCCTCGTCGTAGCTGCACATAATCCAGATATTAATGAATTATTATTGGATAAGATGCTTGTCATGATAGAACATGCCGATATTCCGGTAGTGCTATGTGTTAATAAGTATGATGTAGGTGATACATCTACAGATCAACTTATCGATAAATACAAAGCCATTGGTTATCAAGTTATTACAACCTCTGCTACAGCGAAGATTGGCATTAATGAATTACGTAATAAATTGCTACATAAGGTGACTGCCTTTGCAGGACCTTCAGGTGTTGGTAAAAGCAGTCTATTAAATGCTGTTGATGAAAAATTTGCCTTTCAAACGGGTGATATAAGCGATAAAATTAAACGCGGAAAACATACAACAAGACATGCATCATTGTTTAGCTTAAATACTGACTCCTTTATTATGGATACGCCTGGTTTTAGCGCCATTGAGTTTACTGATGTTACTTTGGAACGATTGCCGACGCTATTTCCAGAGTTTTCTGATTATGTAGAGTCTTGTAAATTTCATCCATGCTATCATGAACATGAACCAATTTGTGGTATCAAGGAAGCTTTGGCTAATCATAAGATTTTTGAAAGCCGTTATGATGCATATACAATCATTCGAAAGGATATTCAGAACCAAAGAAAGAGGTTTTAATATGATTAAAATAGCTCCATCTATGTTATCGGCTGACTTCTCTATGCTCCGTGACGAGCTTAAAAGTATTGAACAAGCTGGTGCGGATTATCTTCACATTGATATTATGGACGGACATTTCGTACCAAATTTAACATTTGGTGCACCTATTGTGAAAGCCATTCGCCCTCATACCACATTACCATTTGATGTGCATTTGATGGTTACTAATCCTGCTGATTATGTTGAAGAGTATGCGAAAATTGGCATTGAATATTTTACATTTCATCAAGAAACAGTTCCACATATACATCGTTTAATTCAACAAATAAAAGGAAATGGCATGAAGGCTGGCGTTGCACTTAATCCAGGAACACCAGTCGCCACATTAGAAGATGTAGCTGCAGATCTCGATATGATTTTAATTATGTCTGTCAATCCTGGTTTTGGGGGACAATCTTTTATTCCACGGGCCGTTGAAAAAGTTAAACAAGCTAAAATTTTATTGGAAACAATGGGGAATCAGGATGCTGTTATTGAGGTTGATGGTGGTATCAATGATATTACATGCATCCCAATAAAAGACGCCGGTGCTACTCTGCTAGTTGCGGGATCAGCTGTATTTGGTGCTCAAGACAGAGCTAAAATGATAGAATCAATACGAAACAACTAAAACTCGTACATGTATTATGGACTGTTAAAAATGATATATTTGATGAAGAGTCAGTAATTATTAAATAATTACTGACTCTTCTCTTGCTTTTACAATATTTTTCTGATAAAATTATTGGGTATGAAAAATATGCACGTCAGTGGACTTCGGTACTGTGCCTAATTTTGGGTGACCCGGAGGATGAAGCGGCGGAGGTTAATTAACAGGAGGTGCCACAATGGCAGTAGTATCAATGAAACAATTATTAGAGGCTGGTGTACACTTTGGTCATCAGACTAGAAGATGGAACCCTAAAATGGCGAAATTCATCTTCACTGAACGCAATGGTATTTATATCATTGACTTGTCTAAAACAGTTAAAAAAGTAGAAGAAGCTTACAATTTCTTACGTGAAGTTGCTTCCCAAGGCGAAGTTATCCTTTTCGTAGGTACTAAAAAACAAGCTCAAGAAGCTATTAAAGAAGAAGCTATCCGCGCTAACATGTTCTTCGTTAACGAACGTTGGTTGGGTGGTATGTTGACTAACTTCAAAACAATTGAAACTCGTATTAAACGTTTAAAACAATTGGAAGCTATGGCAGAAGATGGTACTTTTGAAGTATTGCCTAAAAAAGAAGTTATCGGCCTTCGTCATGAAATGGAGAAACTTGAAAAATACCTTGGCGGTATCAAAGATATGCCTAAAATGCCAGGTGCTCTTTTCGTAGTTGATCCTAAAAAAGAAAAAATCGCTATTGCAGAAGCTAAAAAATTGGGTATTCCAGTAGTTGCAACAGTTGACACTAACTGTGATCCAGACGAAGTTGAATTCCCAATCCCAGCAAATGATGACGCTATCCGTGCAGTAAAATTATTGGCTGGTAAAATGGCTGACGCTGTTCTTGAAGGTCGTCAAGGCGAATCCTTCGAAGAAGTCAATGCTGAAGCTGCAGAATAATTCTGTTAGCACTTAATCATAATTGATTAGCATTTGAAAGATAAATCTATAACATATATAATTAGGGTAAGGACTATATCCTTACCTTAATTAGTACTAGGAGGAACAAAATAATGGCAATTACTGCTGCTTTGGTAAAAGAATTGCGCGACATGACTGGCGCAGGTATGATGGATGCTAAAAAAGCATTGGTAGAAACTGACGGTAATATCGATAAAGCGGTTGACCTTCTTCGTGAAAAAGGTTTGGCTGCTGCAGCTAAAAAAGCTGGTCGTATCGCAGCTGAAGGTGTAGTACAATCCTACATCCATGCTGGTGGTCGTATCGGTGTTTTAGTAGAAGTTAACTGCGAAACTGACTTTGTTGCTAAAACTGATGATTTCCAAAGCTTAGCGCGCGATATCGCAATGCAAATCGCTGCTGTTAACCCTACATACTTGAATCGTGAAGAGGTTCCTGCTGAAGTTATCGAACATGAAAAACAAGTATTGTTGGAACAAGCTAAAGTAGAAGCTGAAGAAGATGTTAAAGCAGGCCGTAAACCAAAACCTGAAGCTGTTTTGGAAAAAATGGTTGCTGGTCGTATTGAAAAATTCTATAAAGAAAATTGCCTATTAGAACAAGCGTTCATTAAAGATGGTGACAAAACAGTTACCGATATCATTAATGAAAATATTGCAAAAATCGGTGAAAACATCAACGTACGTCGTTTTGTTCGCTACGCTTTGGGCGAAGGCATTGAAAAACGCCAAGATGACTTCGTAGCAGAAGTAATGGCATCTGTTGGTAAATAATTAAGAAATAATAAGAGAACACCGTACCGTGTTCTCTTATTTTGCAATAGAGGAGTATACAAATGGCAAAGAGACACTTTAAGCGTATTGTTTTGAAGTTGAGTGGTGAAGCTTTAGCAGGTGATCAAGGATTTGGTATTAATCCTGATGTTGTAGAAAAGTTTGCTCAAGAAATTGCAGCTTTAGCTAAATCCACTGATTTAGAAATCGCTATTGTTGTTGGTGGCGGTAACCTATGGAGAGGGTTGGCTGGCAGCAATCAAGGTATGGATCGTGCTACAGCTGACTATATGGGTATGCTAGCAACAGTAATGAACTCCTTAGCATTGCAAGATGCTTTAGAACAAGCTGGCGTAGATACACGCGTTCAAACAGCTATCGAAATGCAAGAGGTTGCAGAACCTTATATTCGTCGTCGTGCTATTCGTCATTTAGAGAAAAAACGTATTGTAATCTTTGGTGCAGGTCTTGGAAAACCGTATTTCTCTACTGATACAACTGCTGCATTGCGCGCTGCTGAAATTGAAGCTGATGCAATTTTGATGGCGAAAAAATTTGCTGATGGTGTATATGATTCTGATCCAAAAACAAATCCTAATGCCATCAAATTTGATGAATTAACATATAATGATATTATTACAAAAGAGTTAAAAGTAATGGATTCTACATCCACTACATTGTGTAAAGATAATAATATCCCTATCATCGTGTTCAGCATGGATATTCCTGGTAATATTACAAAAGCTGCAAAAGGTGAAGAAATAGGGACTATAGTTCGAGGAGAATAATCGCTATGGAATTAAAAGATTTAATGCTAGAACAAGAGCAACGCATGGATAAATCCATTGAGTCTTTAAAACATGAATTTGCTTCTATTCGTACTGGTCGTGCTAGTGTTGCATTACTTGATAAAATTATGGTTGATTACTACGGTTCTCCTACACCAATCAATCAAGTAGCCAATATTTCTGTTCCAGAACCTCGTATGATTTTGGTTGCACCATGGGATAAATCTATGATTGGTGCTATTGAAAAAGCTATTCTACAATCTGATTTAGGTTTAAATCCTGGTAATGATGGTACTGCAATTCGTTTGACAATTCCTCAATTAACAGAAGAACGTCGTAAAGAGATTGTAAAAATCGTACATAAAAAAGCTGAAGATGCAAAGGTTGCGGTTCGCAATATTCGTCGCGATGCTAATGATGTATTGAAAAAAGAAGAAAAAGCTAAAACCATTACTGAAGATGATGTTAAAGATGGTTTAGATCAAATTCAAAAATTGACGGACAAAAAGATTAAACAAATCGATGATTTGAAAGCCGTTAAAGAAAAGGACGTATTAGAAGTATAATGACTCATTCTAGTAGTCTTATAGGAATGCCTTGGCAGCTTGCAAAGTCTCAATTGCAGGCTGCCCATATTCCTTTTAAGGTAATAATTGGCGATAATCTTAATCGCTTTTTTGATATAGCCTCTGAAGGCTATTATGTCGCAAGAATTACTGAATGTGGGGATGTTCTTCATATCGTTGTATATAGACCTATGATAGCCAGTGATTTTGGACATACTCTGGGGGTAATGTATGCTGAGGAAACTATTTAAACGCAATACCTCGTCTACAATCGACATAGATGAAAATAATGTGCCTCGTCATGTGGCCATCATTATGGATGGTAATGGACGTTGGGCAAAGCGTCGTGGCATGCCTCGGTCAATGGGACATCGAGCAGGTGCTGATGTATTAAAAGAAATAGTTATTGCTGCTGATGAAATCGGTATTAGCGCTTTAACTGTATATGGATTTTCTACGGAGAATTGGAAACGGCCTGAACAAGAGGTTTCTCTTTTGATGGCTTTAATCAAAGAATATTTACAAAAAAATGTACAATATATGCATGAACATAATGTTCGCATACGTTTTATTGGACATATTCAAGGACTTTCAGACGAATTACAGACAATTATTTCTGACTCAGAATTATTAACCAAGAATAATACAGGCCTAACATTACAATTAGCTATTAATTATGGTGGGCGTGATGAAATAGTTAGAACTGTACAAGAATTAACACAGTCTGTGTTAGATGGCCAACTTGCAGTTCAAGATATTACAGAACAATATATTAGTGATCATTTGTATACTCAAGAATTTAGTGATGTGGATTTATTGATACGACCAAGTAAAGACTATCGCATCAGTAATTTTCTATTATGGCAGCTAGCGTATGCCGAATTTTGGTTTACAGATTTGCATTGGCCAGATTTTACAAAAGAAACTTTATTAGAAGCTGTAGCAGCATATCAAAAGCGCGAACGTCGTTTTGGTGGCTTGCAAGAGGAATAATCGATGCTTAAAACACGTGTTATCACTGCGGTTATTGGTTTTATTATTGCATTAGGTGCTATAACTATAGGTGGTTTTACCTATGATGCTCTCATAACCTTATTGGCCCTTATTGGGTGGCGTGAATTTGTTCTGCTCAGTAAGGCTAGACGTGTGCGGGTACCGGTTTTATGGGGATATATATCTATTATCGCTATAATGATATCCTTATGGTTCGGAACCTACACACTTGGTTTGACTGCACTTATGTTTGCATTCATCGCTAATTACCTAATGTGTACATTTGGCGAAAATACATATTCTATGAGTAGTGTATCCTATAGCTTATTTGGATTGATATATATAGTAATGGGATTAGGTTCATTACTATTAATTCGTCATGATTGGCTATATTATTCCTTAACTATGCCTATAGCTGGTGAAAGCTGGGGCGTAGTTATGCTATGGCTACTATTATTTTGTACATGGGCCAGTGATACCTTTGCTTATTTTGCGGGTCGTGCATTTGGTAAGCGCAAAATTGTACCTTCTATTAGTCCTAATAAAACATTAGAAGGCTTTATTGGTGGTTTTATCGGCTGTATTATAACGGGTATTATTTATGCTAGTATTAGCAATATACCTGTTTATCTTGGTGCCTATGTAGGTATTATTTGCGGTGTATTAGCACCATTAGGGGATTTATTTGAGTCCAAATTAAAACGATTATGTAATGTGAAAGATTCGGGTACATTATTGCCTGGTCATGGTGGCGTATTAGATCGTTTCGATAGTCTACTGTTTACGGCGCCTGTTACATTATTACTTATTTTATTTTTTGCATAATAACTTAAGCAGAAAAGAAGGTTTTTATGAAATATGTAAGTATATTGGGAAGCACTGGCTCAATAGGTACTCAGACGCTAGATGTTATCAAACAACATCCAGATCAATTTAAGGCAGTTGCCTTAGTAGCAAATAAAAATATTGATCTTTTAGAAAAGCAAATCAATGAATTTCAACCTCTTATAGCTGGCGTTGTTGATGAGCAAGCGTATACTCTTCTTAAAGATCGTTACACTGGATCTACTAAACTAATTGGTGGCAAAGAGGCTTTGATAGCGGCAGCAACAATACAAGAGGCGACTATGGTTATTACTGCTATTGTAGGTGCCGTAGGAATCGAACCAACTGTGGAGGCCATTAAAGCTCGTAAAACCATTGGTCTTGCAAATAAAGAGACCTTAGTTGCTGGGGGACCCTTAATTACTTCTATTGCCAAGGAATATGACGTTGCTATTTTACCTATAGACAGTGAACATAGTGCTATTTTTCAATGCTTAGAAGGTCAAACTAAAGCTAATGTAGATTCATTAATCTTAACTGCTTCTGGTGGACCACTTCGTACTTGGCCTAGTGAACGTATTGCGTCTGCAACTGCAGCGGATTGTTTAAAGCATCCAACTTGGAACATGGGGAGCAAAATCACTATTGATTCTGCTTCTTTATTCAATAAAGGATTAGAAGTAATTGAAGCACACTGGTTATTTGGTTTTGATTTTGATCATATCGATGTTGTGGTTCACCCTCAAAGTATTATCCATTCCATGATTCGTTTGAAGGATGGTGCTATTCTTGCACAAATGGGAAATCCTGATATGAGAGAACCTATTCAATATGCTTTAACCTACCCTGATCGTATGTCTCTTGATATGAAGCATTTAGACTTTAAAGAATTACTCACTCTCGAGTTTATGCCTCCTAGAGTTGACGATTTTCCTGCACTACGTTTAGCTTATGAAGTAGGTAAAATAGGTGGTTTTAAACCAGCTGTTTTTAATGCGGCTAATGAGACTGCTGTTTACGCCTTCCTAGATGGGAAAATTGTGTTTAGCGACATCTATAAAATTGTTACTGCTGTATTAGAATCTATGGAACCTGATGATACGTTCACCCTTGATAACTTATTGGCTGTCGATCAATGGGCTCGCATAAAAGCAATAGAGTTTATAAATAGGAGATAGTATGATTACGGCTTTAGCCACAATATTTGTATTTGGTCTAATTGTGTTTATTCATGAATTAGGTCATTTTATAACTGCAAAATTATCTGGAATGCGCGTTGATGAGTTTGCCATTGGTTTTGGTCCTATTTTAGTCAAAAAACAATATGGCGAAACACTCTATTCCATTCGTTGTATTCCTTTAGGTGGTTTTAATAAAATTGCAGGTATGACACCTGATGAGCCTTTGGATGAAGGTTCTTTTTACAATAAACCAGCCTATAAAAAGTTAATTGTTATTTCTGCTGGTGCAATATTTAATTTCTTACTAGCTATCGTGATTTACTTTGGCTTAAATGCAACAGTAGGAACGATGGTCTCTACGGATAAACCAATTATTGGTAGTGTAGTAACAGGTGGTGCTGCTGATTTAGGTAAATTACAAGGTGGAGATATAATTCTTTCCATTGATAATCAACCTATTTCAAAATGGTCAGAGATTTCTGAACGTTTAAAAGGTACCGCTAATCATGGGGTTACTGTAGTAGTAGAGCGTAAAGGAGAAACAGTAGAAACTACAGTGATTCCTAAATTAGAAAAGGATACACCTAAACTTGGTATTTATCAATCCTATGAAACAATACCTCATAGTATTGGGGAGTCCTTTGTATTAGCTGTTCAAAAAACAGGATATATTATTGGAGCCATGGTAGATGGTCTTAGAGAGATGGTTGTCGGCAAAGAACAGGCAGAAGTATCTGGGCCAGTAGGCATTTCACATATGGCTGGTTCTATAGCACAACAAGGGTTTGCCCCATTATTGAGCTTTGCTGCATTACTTAGCATCAACCTTGGCGTAATTAATTTATTGCCACTACCAGTATTAGATGGCGGTCATCTTATCATCATTTTGATTGAGGCTATTACAAGACGTAAATTACCTGCTAAAGCGTTGATGTATATTCAAATGGTTGGTATCGCTCTTTTAGTCACTATCTTTGTATATGCTACGGCAAAAGATATTATACAATTACTATAAGAGTCATAGTTAGGAGTTATATATGATTACTAGAAAACCAACAAAAGGTATCTATGTAGGCAATGTAAAAATTGGCGACTATGCACCAGTTAGTATTCAATCTATGATTACTACTGATCCTGTACATACAGAAAAGGCGATAGCTGAAATTAATCGACTGGCTGAAGCAGGTTGTGAATTAGTGCGTGTAGCAGTACCGACAATGGCATCTGCCAAAGCATTAAAAGCGGTACGTGCAGGCATTACAATCCCTTTAATAGCAGATATTCATTTTGATTATAAATTGGCCTTAGAAGCTATCGAGAATAATGTAGATGGTCTTCGTATTAATCCAGGAAATATCGGTGGTGAGGATAAGGTCTTAGCTGTTATTGAAAAAGCTAAACCTAAACAAATACCTATTCGAATTGGCGTTAATGCCGGTTCTTTACCTCAACATATATTAAAGGCTTATGGTGGTCATCCTACAGCTGATGGGATGGTTGAAACTGCTTTAGAGCATGTGCGCATTTTAGAAAAATTAGACTATAAATACATGAAGATTTCTATTAAAGCTACTGAAGTTCCTCTCATGGTAGAAGCATATAGAAAGCTTTCAGATAAAATACCATATCCATTACATTTAGGTGTAACAGAAGCAGGTACTATTAAACAAGGTACTATTAAATCTGCTATGGGTATAGGTGCATTACTATTGGATGGTATTGGAGACACATTGCGTGTATCCTTAACAGGTGATCCCATTCATGAAATCGAAGTGGGAAAAAGTATTTTAAGTAATTTAGGCCTTAGAAACTTTGGGGCCACCATGATTTCTTGTCCCACATGTGGTCGCTGCCAAGTTAACTTGTTTGATATGGCAGGTATTGTAGAGGAACGTTTAGCATCTATTTCTGCACCTATTAAGGTGGCCGTTATGGGCTGTGTTGTAAATGGTCCAGGTGAGGCTAGAGAAGCTGATTTTGGTATTGCCGGTGGTAATGGTCAAGGCATTATTTTCAGAAAAGGGGAAGTATTAAAAACTGTTCCTGAATCTGAATTAGTAGATACTTTATTTAGAGAAATAGATCAATATTTAGAAACACTTGATAAGGAGTAATTGTATGTTAGCCAGTAAATTATATGCCCCAACATTGCGGGAGGTTCCATCTGATGCAGATGTGGTAAGTCAACAACTTATGTTGCGCGCAGGTTTTATGCGCAAGGTTGCCAATGGTTTATATAGTTTTTTACCGTTGGGCTGGCGAAGTATCAAAAAAATTGAAGCCATCATTCGTGAAGAGATGGACCGTTCTGGAGCACAAGAAGTCATGATGCCTATTTTGCAACCTGCTGACATTTGGAAAGAATCCGGTCGCTGGAATGCGTATGGTGCTGAAATGATGCGCATTAATGACCGCCATGATGTGGAGTACTGCTTAGGACCTACTCATGAAGAAATGATTACAACATTGGTAAAAAATGAAATTAATTCATATCGTCAATTACCAGTTAATCTTTATCAAATCCAAAGCAAATTCCGCGATGAACGTCGTCCACGATATGGTTTAATGCGTAGCCGCGAATTTATCATGAAGGATGGTTACTCCTTTGATATTGATGATGCAGCTGCAGATGTATCTTACAAAACTATGTATGATGCATATAGTCGTATTTTTACTCGTTGCGGTCTTACTTTTAGACCTGTAGAAGCTGATAGCGGTGCTATTGGTGGTAGCAATACGCATGAATTTATGGCTATTGCTGAAGCTGGCGAAGCAGATATTATTCACTGTTCCGCTTGTGACTATGCAGCGAATATTGAAATCGGTAAACCGGGCATCATGAAGCAAGCAGAAGAAGCTTTAAAAGCATTAGAAGTAGTGGATACGCCTCAAGCATCTACTATTGAAGCTGTTGCTGAAATGCTCAATTTACCTTTAGAAAAAACTATTAAAGCTGTTGTATATGCCATTGAAGATAAAGTAATTCTAGCTATGGTTCGCGGTGATCATGATGTGAATGAAGTCGCTGTTCAACATGCGGTTAATGGTTCTGTAGAGCCTGAAATGGCAACACCTGAACAATTGGAAAAGGTTGGATTGACAGCAGGTTTCATCAGTCCGGTAGGCCTTAAACAAACAGACGATTTTGCTATTGTTGTAGATGAATCTGTTATGGAAACATATAATGTTTGTGGTGGTGCTAATAAAGCTGATGCTCATTATATTAATATCAATCCTAAACGCGATTTTAATACAGAAGATATTATTGTAGCACCTATTCGTTTAATTACTAAAGACGATGTATGCCTTGAATGTCATAGTCCTTTAGAATACAGTAAAGGTATCGAAGTAGGCCAAGTATTTAAGTTGGGTACTAAATATTCTGAAAGTTTACAAGCTACATACCTTGACCAAAATGGTCGTCCTAATGCAATGGTTATGGGCTGTTATGGTATCGGCGTTAGCCGTACATTAGCCGCTACTATTGAGCAATACCATGATGAGAATGGTATTATTTGGCCTCGTGCTATAGCTCCTTTTGAAGTAGTTATTGTTCCTATTAACGCAAAAGATGAAGCTCTAATGTCCACAAGTACATCTATTTACGATACATTGTTAAACAATAAAGTAGATGTATTATTAGATGATCGTAAAGATCGAGCTGGTGTTAAATTTAAAGATGCTGATCTTATTGGCTATCCATTACGAATTACAGTAAGTAAAAATACGTTGGATAGTAATGAAGTAGAAATCCGTATCCGTAAAACAGGTGAAGCTATTAATTGTCCGATTGGTGAAGTATCCAGTAAAGTACAAGAATTATTGAGTCAATTATAATTTAAATTGCGATTCTAGTGAATGCTCATTAGAATCGCAATTTTTGTGTTATAGAGAATTAGAAATATTCTAATTATAGTTGTAAAACTTTCAGAGATTAGTTTTAAAAACTTGAATAAACTAGCAGAATAAGTCATAATTAAATGATAGGGTATTGTAATAATTTGGAGGTAATTATGCGTGTAGATTTTCATATGCATTCTACATTTTCTGATGGTGTAGAAACACCAGAGCAGCTATTGCAACATGCTGTGGAAGCTGATTTGAAAATGATTGCATTAACTGATCACGATGAGATTGCTGGAATAGATACAATGTTAGCCATTGAGAGTCCTATTCAAATTATTACAGGCTGTGAATTTAGTGCTTATTATAAAGGAAAAGATATACATATTTTAGGCTATGGTTTTAATCACCATGATGAGGGCCTGCATAAATTCATTGAATTCTTTAAGGAAAAGCGTGAATCAAGAATAAAAGATATTATCTCTCGATGTATTGATCATGGTTATAATATTTCTTTTACAGAATTAGAAGATCTATATCCAAATACCAAATCTTATGGTAGACCACATGTTGCTAGATTACTAATAGACCATGGCTATGCCAAAGATGTACAAGAGGTGTTTGATGGCATATTAAATTCAAAAAGTCCTTGTTATATTCCTAAGGTCAAATTAGAAGTTCCTGAAATACTAGATATTATTCACAATGCAAATGGACTAGCTGTATTGGCCCATCCTAAACTAGTTCGCAATGATGATTATGTTACAGAACTACTAGATTATAGCTTTGATGGTGTTGAAGTATATCACTCCAAACACGATCAAGCGGATGAACAAAAATATTTGGCTATGGCAAAGGAGCGGAACTTATTTATTACAGGTGGATCTGATTATCATGGAATACCTAATCGATATCCTTATAATATAGGTGAATATGTGGTTGATAGTCATCTAGTAAATCGGTTTATTGAACGTATACGTTGTATATCTGCGTAAGTTTAGATGTGAGGTGTACTATGGAAGTCATTGCTTTTGTAGGTGGTAGTGGTACAGGTAAAAGCCATCGTGCTCTTGTGCTAGCTCATGAAAATAGTGTGGAATGTATTATCGACGATGGCATTTTGATTCATGATAATAAAATTGTGGCTGGTTTTTCCGCTAAAAAAGAATCTAGTCGTTTAAAAGCAGTTCGTCGTGCTATATTTCAAGATCCGATTCAAGTTAAAGAGGTTCGAGGTCAGTTAGACGCTATTAATCCAAATCGATTAATGATTATCGGAACATCCGATAATATGGTAAAGAAAATAACAAAGGCCTTAGGGATTCAAGAACCAGATCGTTATATTCGCATTGAAGATGTGGCAACCCAAAAGGAAATTGAAAGAGCGCAACATGCTCGCCTAAAGGAAGGTAAACATATCATACCGGTTCCTACTATGGAGCTAAAGCCCCATTTTAAAGGGTATTTAATTGATCCAATTAAAACAATTTGGCGCCGTCGTACCTTACGTAAACAAGACCCAGATAAAATTGGTCAAATTGGTTCTGAAGGCTTTGAACGTTCTGTAGTAAGACCAGCCTTTAGTTATTATGGACGCTTAACTTTTGATGATGATGTCATCATTAAACTAATCCGCAATGGTTTAAAAAAGGTTGCTGGTGTTGATGCATCATCAGATATTGCTTTTAAAAAGAGCCCTAAAGGACAAAATGGTTTAATGTTAGATATGTCTGTTGTGATTGAACATGGACACCCTGTTAAACCTCTTATGCAGCAGGTACAAAAATCTGTTCGCAATGAATTAGAATATATTACTGGCATGTCTGTTGAGCGCATGTCTATTAAAGTTAAAAACATAGTTGAAACAAAACGTAAGATTATAAAACATATTTAGGAGATATAATGAAGTCATATTATATATATACCTACGGTTGTCAAATGAATACCGCCGATTCTGAGCGTCTTTCACATCAACTTGAAACAGTAGGTTATATACCGACCGATGATGTAGAATCGGCAGATTTAATATTATTGAATACCTGTGCAGTACGTGAAACGGCAGAAACGAAAGTATTTGGTCGTATCGGTGAATTAAAACGTTTAAAACAAAAAAATAAAAATTTGATCATTGCTATTACAGGTTGTATGGCACAAAAAAATCAAGCTGAAATGTTTAAACGCGCACCTCATATCGATATTGTCCTAGGTACTCATAATATTCAACATATTAATGAAATGATTGCTGAGGTTCAACGCACTCATAAGCATCAAATTAATGTAGATATGGATCATACAGTTCTTCCTGAATTGCAGGCAAAACCTAATGGTACATTTTTTGCTTGGGTTCCTATAATGAATGGCTGTAATAAATTTTGCACCTATTGCATCGTTCCTCATGTACGGGGCCGTGAAATTAGTCGCCCTGTAGAAGCTATTGTAAAAGAAGTAACTGAGCTTGGGGCAAAAGGATTTAAGGAAATTACGTTGTTAGGACAAAATGTTAATTCCTATGGCTTAGATTTTAAAGATGGTACCGATTTTGGCACCTTAGTAGATGCACTTGATCATATTCCAGGTATTGAACGCATTCGGTATATGACAAGTCATCCTCAAGATATGACTAAATCAATGATTGATGCATTGGGGCGCTCTAGTAATATCGTTACGCATTTACATTTACCAATTCAATCCGGTTCTGATAGAATTTTAAAGAAGATGAATCGCCATTATACGGTGGAACATTATAAAGAATTATTATCTTATTGTAGAGAAAAAATTAAAGATGTAGTTGTGACAACTGATATTATCGTAGGTTTTCCTGGGGAGACTGAGGAAGATTTTGAACAGACGCTTCAATTATTAAAAGATGTTCGCTACGATATGGCTTATACATTTATTTATTCCAAACGTTCTGGTACGCCTGCTGCTACTATGGAGGAACAAGTTCCTGAGGAGGTAAAACGTGTTCGTTTGCAACAATTGATGGATATTCAAAATGAAATTTCCTTAGAACTTAACAAAGCTATGGAAGGTCATATATTTGATATTATTGTAGAAGGTCCAAGTGCTAAAGATGAAACCATGTGGTTTGGCCGTACGTCTGGGAATAAAATGGTATTATTCCCAAAAGATGATGAGTTAACTATTGGTGATACTGTACCAGCCTATATTGATAAAGCACAAACATGGGTCTGCTACGGCACCATTCAAAAGGGGTAAGAATGGCAACAAAATTAACACCAATGATGGAGCAATATTTAGAAATTAAATCGCGACATAGTGATGAACTCTTATTTTTCCGCCTTGGTGATTTTTATGAATTATTTAACGAGGATGCACTCATTGCATCTCGAGAATTGAATATTACCTTAACAGGTAGACCTACAGGCAACGAGGAACGAACACCTATGTGTGGCGTTCCTTTTCATGCTGCTGAAAGCTATATTGAAACATTAGTAAAAAAAGGGTATAAGGTTGCTATATGTGAGCAACTTGAGGATCCAAAGGCTGTAAAGGGCATCGTAAAACGTGATGTAATCCAAGTGATTACACCAGGGACAGTAATGACAGAAAATGGTAATGATGCACGAAGTAATAACTTTTTAGCATTATTCTATATGGTTAAGGAAGCGTGGATTCTTGTATTCTCTGATGTATCTACGGGGGAGGTCATTTGGGATCGTGTACCTCAAGACAATATAAGTCAAATATATGATTCCCTTAGCATGTATAGGCCTGCTGAAATCATTGTTCCTGAAGGAACTACTTTGCCACAATCTATCGTTGATTTCATTCATAATCAATTTAATAATGTAGTATTGTCCCCTTTTGCCTCCTTTGAAAGTGTAGAACATGCATGTAAATTAGCAAATAATCACTTTCAAGATATGGGCCTTATGGAGGAGGATGTACTGGCCGCATTAGGCTTTATGCTCTTATATTTACAGGATATTATTAAAACTGAAATCTCCCATATCAATTACGTTCATCAAATGGATGTAGGTAATCGTTTGATTTTAGATACATCTTCATTGCGCCATTTAGAAATCACCCATAATTTACGGGATGGTGGTGTAAAAGGAACCTTATTGGATATATTAGATCGTACCTTAACACCAATGGGCGCTCGATTATTAAAACAATGGCTAGAAAGTCCGCTTACGGATATTCCACATATTCAACGTCGTCAAGCAGCCGTTGCAGAACTAATCACACGAAATGGAGAACGCTGTGAAATACAAAGTTATTTAGATTGCATTTATGATTTTGAACGTATTGTAGGCCGTATTGAGACAGGCTCAGTATCTCCGCGAGATTTCACATCTCTCCGTGAATCTCTACAAGTATTGCCACATATTAAACAACTTCTCAAAGAGTTTTCTGGATTATCTTTAACATCCATTAATGAGCGTATTAATAATCATGCTGATATTTATGATTTATTAAATCGAGCGATTGCGGAGCAACCTGCTTTAACATTAAAAGATGGCCGTGTAATACGAGATGGTTATAATGAAGAGTTAGATGAACTCCGTTCTTTAGCTACTAATAGTGAAGTGTGGCTTCAAAAATTGGAAGATAAGGCAAAAGAAGAAACCGGTTTAAAGCTTAAAACTAAGTATAACAAAGTGTTCGGATACTTCTTTGAAGTTAGTAAGGCACAAATCGATAAGGTACCGGCCTATTTTATTCGGAAACAAACCACAGTCAATGCAGAGCGTTATATTACACCTGATTTAAAAGAATTTGAAATTAAAATTCTCAGTGCCAAGGAAAAAATTGTTGCCTTAGAACAGCAATTATATCAAGATTTACGTAATCAAATTAAGGGTGTTATTAAAAGTGTACAGGAAACAGCAAGGGCTTTAGCAGAACTAGATGTACTCGCCTCATTAGCAACCGTAGCGTATGAATCAAATTATATTTGTCCTAATATCGTAATGAATGGACAAATCAATATACGCGATGGGCGTCATCCGGTAATAGAAAAATTCTTAAAGCGCGAAGTTTTCGTGCCTAATGATGTATTACTCAATCATGTTGATGATGAATTTATGCTTATTACAGGCCCTAATATGGCAGGTAAGTCAACCTATATGAGACAAGTGGCCATTCTTATGATTATGGCTCAAATTGGATCTTTTATTCCTGCTAGGGAGGCTACCATTTCTCCTGTAGATCGTGTATTTACTCGTGTAGGTGCTAGTGATGATATTTCTACAGGTCAAAGTACTTTCATGGTAGAAATGAAGGAGGTAGCATATATTCTTGAAAATGCTACATCTAAAAGTTTAATTATTCTTGATGAAATCGGTCGTGGTACCAGTACCTTTGATGGTTTGAGTATTGCGCAAGCAGTTGTAGAGCATATTTGTAAACATATTCATGCTAAAACATTGTTTGCTACGCATTATCATGAATTGATTCCCTTAGAAGACGTATATCCACGATTAAAGAATTATACGGTGGCTGTTAAGGAAAAAGGGAAAGATATTGCCTTTTTGCGCCGCATCATTAGGGGTGGTGCAGACAGAAGCTATGGTATTCATGTAGCAAAATTAGCAGGTTTACCAGCGCAAGTTTTAAAACGTGCGGAAGTGATTCTAGAATCATTAGAAGAGCAAAACCCTGATACAGACGATTTAGATAATCGTGTTATGACAGCAGAATCTACTATTAAATATGCTAAACCTTCTATTGATACAGATGGGTTTAGTAATTTATTTACACATTCTGTTGTAGATTCTTTACTTGCTATTGATGTTAATACGATGACACCTATAGAGGCATTAAATGTTATTCATCAATTGCAGGTAGAGGCGCGTAATGGAGGCGGTAAATAATGGCAACCATTCATGTGTTAGATGAGACTACAATCAATAAAATTGCAGCTGGTGAAGTAGTAGAAAGACCAGCATCGGTTGTTAAAGAGCTTATCGAAAACTCAATTGATGCCGGTGCTACATCAATAGAGATTGAAATTGGTGAGGGTGGTAGCACATACATGCGTATTACCGATAATGGAAAGGGAATGACTGAAGAAGATGCACGCCTTGCCGTATTACGTCATGCAACATCTAAAATTCAATCAGTAGAGGATTTGTTTGATATTGCATCTTTAGGTTTTCGCGGAGAAGCTTTGGCCAGTATTGCGTCCGTATCTCATTTTGTTTTGACAACTAGAACTGTAGAACAAGATTTAGGTACTCGCATTCTTATCGATGGTGGTACCTTTACCGATTGTATTCCTTATGGTTCAGCACCAGGAACGACTATTGAGGTAAAAGAATTATTTTTCAATACCCCAGCACGTCGTAAATTTCTGAAAACCGAACGAACTGAATCATCTAAAATCCAAGACATTGTTGGTAAATTGGCATTAAGTAATCCGCATATTGCTTTTAAATTAACTATTGATGATCGTGTAGCCATCATTACACCAGGATCTGGCTCAATACAAGATACAGTAGCTGCATTATACGGTTATAAAACCAAGAATGATATTTTTTCTATCGCTTATGAAAGTGAACATATCTATATTGAAGGTGTCGTGTCAAAACCAACATTGTTAAAAAGCACACGTATTTGGCAAACTATTATCGTAAATAATCGTGTAATATCTGATAAAACGATTTTAAAAGCCATTGATAATGCATACCATGCATTATTACCTAAATCAGGATATCCTTTAGTTTTATTACATATAACAGTTCCTGCAGGTATGGTAGATATCAATGTACATCCTCGTAAAAGTGAAGTTAAATTTGAAGATGATAAAATCATATTCAAGGCCGTATATCATGCTATATTAAATGCACTAAATAATCCACTTCATGAACGTTACGAACGTGAGTCATCAACATTCGTACAACCATTAGAAACAGAGAATCAAGGCAATAGCTATGATTCCTATAAAACGCCACAAGTATTAAGTGATCATAGTGATACAGCTGAGCATATTGCAACAGCTATTGATTATGATAAGGTTTTTGGCGGACGGCGCACTAAGGGATATGAGATATTACGTCAGGATACACGAGATTTTGTAGATGCCTTAAAAGAAAAAGGGGTTACACCACCAGCTCCAAAAGCGACGTATGAACAGGAAACATTTGAGGAATCCTCATTTACATCAGTTCCTACAGCTTATACTAGCTATACGACGGAAGATAAAGAGAAATTTCATCAAATACAAGAACAACGCATAGACGATGAACAAAGAGAAATTCAAAAATCTGGATTTTTACCAATGGGACAGGTTGCTTCTTGTTATATATTGGCTAAAAAAGGGGATGATTTATATATAATCGATCAACATGCTGCCCATGAAAGGGTTCGGTACGATCGGTTATGTAAATCCTCTGAGTCTATACCTATGCAATATTTATTAGTTCCTGTATTTAGCAATGCTACAGAAGATGAAATGAATCTTGTTGAAAATGAGCAAGATGCATTATTAGATTTAGGTTTTGAAGTTGAATTGGGCGGTCCTAATCAAATTAAATTGGTTGGAGCTCCCATAGATTTAGTTGAAAGTAAAGCGCAGGAAATATTATCCCATGTATTTACTTATTTGCATGAACATGAACAACCTACGAAGGCACAATTGCGTCATGAAATGTTAGCTTATGCTTCTTGTAGAGGAGCCATTAAATCCGGTCATAATCTTAATATGTATCAGATAACTACCTTGATTGAAGATTTATTTCATACTGATAAACCTTATGTGTGCCCTCATGGACGTCCTACAATCATTAAGTTTACACCTGATGAATTAGGTAAATTATTCTTAAGGTCTTAACATGATTATTACTACTTCACAAAAAGCATCACCAACAATAAAAAAAGAATCACTAGAACTAGCTAATTCATTGGGATTATCCTATGTTGAACGCCATAAAAAGCCTATTTCAGAGTTGTTTTTAATAGATAATCCTATTGCGGTGGTTTCTAATAAAAAGCTAACAATTTATTTTAATGAAGAGCAAGAACATAGCTTCCATTTGTCAATGGCTCAATTGCGAATTCTACGTTTAGAACGCAATGAGGAAGATCATCTTGTGAGAGCTATAGAAACTCTTACACACGAATCATCTAAACATATCTCTATCGTTGATTGTACGCTTGGCATTGGTAATGATAGTATTGTTATGGCTTATGCATTTCCGAATGCCAATATAACGGGTTTAGAAGCATCCTATCCCATTTGGTTATCTACGTGGTTTGGTTTTCGTAATTATGAACATGATAATGATGTTGTAACGGAAGCGTTACGTCGTATAGAAGCTATCCACTGTGATTTTGAAAGTTATTTATCAGATTTACCAGATAAAAGTATGGATATACTATATTTTGACCCTATGTTTGAAGTGCCTATTGAAGAAAGTCCACAATTTAAACCGCTACGGGGACATACTTTTGAAGGGGCTATAAAAAGACATGTCATAGAAGAAGCTAAGCGTGTTAGTCGTCTAGGTTTTATTATAAAAGAACGTCCCTTTAGTTCAGTTTTTAAAGATTTTCCACCAACGAAATGGGTGGGTGGTAAATATAGTCGTATAGGTTATGGTGTATACAGAAATGAGGAGTTACAATGAATAAATTAATTACAATTGTAGGTCCTACAGCTGTAGGCAAGACTGATTTAACATTAGCATTGGCTAAATATTATCATGGAGAGGTTATATCAGGTGATGCATATCAAGTGTATAAACAGTTAAATATTGGTACTGCAAAGCCAACTGAGAAAGAACTAGATACTGTTCCTCATCATCTTATCGATATATTAGAGCCCAATGAAGATTACAGTGTGTCAGTATTTCAGCAACAAGCAAAAATATTGATAGAAAATTTAAACCATAATTCTATTTTACCTATTTTATCAGGTGGTACTGGATTATATGTTCAATCATTGTTAGAGAATTATAACTTTAATGATATTAAACCCAATATAGAGCTAAGAACAGAGTTAGATAAACTATATATTGAACAGGGTATAGAGGGGTTACGTCAGCGTGCTAGTAAATTGGCAGAAAAAGGTGGCATAGAAATAAGATTCACCGATAAACACCGACTATATCGCGCTATTGAGTTGATGTGTGCTGGCGACTACAACGCTTTGACCAATCAAACAAAAGAAGGATTGTCTTATGTAGGACCAGTTATTGGCTTACAAAGGGAGCGAAGTGATTTATATAATCGCATTAATCGCCGAGTAGAAATCATGTTTGAAAAAGGATTGGTGGATGAAGTAATAAGTCTAATTAATAATGGGGTAAATCCAGATTGTCAGGCTTTCAAAGGTATTGGATATAAAGAAGTAGTTCAATATTTAGAAGGTCTAATAAGTTATGATGCATGCATTGGTTTAATTCAAAAGAATACGCGACACTTTGCAAAACGTCAGATTACCTGGTACAAACGTATGCCTTACATTAATTGGATTACTATTGATTCAAATACTACAGAGATTGAAATTTATAATATGGCACGTACCATGATAGATACGAGCCTATAAGAAATAAAGGATAGAGAATGACATTAGAAGAAATACGTAGTAAAGCCCTTGAAATGGCTGAACCACAATTTAAAAAGTTTGAACCTATTGCATTAGCAAATACGAAAAAGGTATTAGAAGCATTTAAAGAGTGTCAAGTATCTGATTATCATTTTAATGGCACTACTGGCTATGGATACAATGATAGTGGTCGTGAAAAATTGGATGAAGTCTTTGCTTATGTCTTTAAAGGCGAAAAGGCTTTAGTGAGACCACATTTCGTATCCGGTACTCATGCATTAGCAACTACATTAATGGCTATTATGGGAAATGGCTCTAAAGGATCTGAATTCATTTATGCTGTGGGAGCTCCTTATGATACGATGCAATCTGTTATAGGTCACACTCGTCCTGTGAAAGGATCTCTAATTGAGAAGGGGTTTACTTATACAGAAGTACCGCTTAAAAATAATCGTTATGATTTAGAGGGGATTCAAAATGCAGTAAATGATAATACTCGTGCCGTAGTTATTCAAAGGTCCCGTGGATATAGTACGCGTGAACCATTATCTATTGCAGATATTAAAGCTATCGTGGATGTAGTAAAAGCTAAAAATTCTGATACCATTTGCTTTGTTGATAATTGCTACGGTGAATTTACAGAACTTCAAGAGCCATTAGAGGCTGGTGCAGATATCATGGCAGGATCACTTATTAAAAATGCTGGCGGTGGTTTAGCACCAACCGGTGGATATATTGTGGGCCGTGAGGATTTAGTTGAAGATGCATCATATCAATTGACGGCTCCAGGGCTTGGTGATCATATGGGGTCCTATGCTCCTGGCTATCGTCTATTCTTCCAAGGCTTATTTATGGCTCCTCACGTAGTTTTACAAGCTCTTAAAGGTGCTGTATACACAGCTGCGGTAGGTGAATTACTAGGATATGAAGTATTTCCTAAGGTAGATGCAGAGCGTTATGATTTGATTCAAGCCATCAATTTAAAAAATGGCGAGGAAATGGAGCATTTCTGTGTAGGCATGCAAGCTTACTCTCCTGTAGATGCGCATGTGCATCCAATTCCTGGGGATATGCCTGGTTATGAAGATAAAATTATCATGGCTGGCGGTACCTTTGTACAAGGGTCATCTATTGAGCTTAGTGCCGATGGTCCTGTGCGCCCTCCATATACAATCTTCATGCAAGGTGGTCTTGTATTTGAGCATTCTATGCTCGGTATATTAGGCGCTGCAGAAGAATTATTGAAACATAGATAATCTTAAGAATCTCTTTCTCTTTGGAAAGGGATTCTTTTCATTTCAAATCTTTTCAATGTACCCAGTTCTAGGCTATAATATAAGTTGCTATAATTTTATAGTAATACTACTCGGACTTTTACACCGAACTAGTGTTTTTACACGTCAGGCTTTCACCCTGATTAGTTTTATGATCAAGAGATCATTAAAAGGAGAAAGTATGGAAAAAGTTATCGCTGTAGCTATGAGTGGCGGCGTAGACAGTTCTTTAACTGCTGCAATGCTACTAAAACAAGGCTATAAAGTATTTGGTATTACCCTGTGGCTGTGGGTAAGTGGCACACCTTATGATGAGGTTCCTCTTGCTGTAACAGATGCTAAGAAGATGTGTGATTTTCTCGGTATTGAGCATCATGTTATCGATGCACGTGATGTATTCTACGAGAATGTCGTAGATTACTTCGTAAAAGAATACGCCTATGGTCGTACACCAAATCCTTGTGTATTTTGTAACAAGAACATCAAGTTTGACTTGATGCTTAACCGTGCTCTTGAACTGGGTGCCACACATATGGTTACTGGTCATTATGCACAGGTCAATTATAATGAAGAAACAGGTTTATATGAATTACATAAAGGCGTTGATCCTACAAAAGACCAAAGCTATGTTATGTACAATATGAATCAACGTATTTTGAGTCACCTCATGTTCCCACTAGGTGGCCAATGTAAGACTGAAACACGTAAATTAGCTGCTGAATATGATTTGCCAGTAGCTAAAAAACCAGATAGTGTAGATATTTGCTTCTTACCTCATGGTAACTATCAAAAGTTAGTGGTAGAGGAGATGAAGGCAAAACCAAAGACTGGTAATATCGTTACCGAAGATGGTGAAGTATTAGGTAAGCATAATGGTTTATTTAACTATACTATTGGTCAACGAAAAGGTCTTGGTATTGCTTACAAGCACCCACTTTACGTTATTGGTTTTAATAGTGACCGCAATGAGGTTATCGTCGGCCCTAATGAACGGCTCTTTACGAATCGCATGATTTGTAAATTCTATAACTTCTTAGATGATACAATTCATAAAGAATTAAAGGCAGAAGGTAAAATTCGCTATGCCGCAAATCCTTCGCCTTGTACTGCACGTATCTTAGATGATGATACGATGGAGGTTATCTTTGAAGAGCCACAACGGGCTATCACACCAGGTCAGTCCGTAGCCTTTTATAATGGCACTCAACTATTAGGAGGTGCTGTTATCGATCGCGTATGTTAGAAAGGAGAATACAAGTTCCTTGAACTTGTTTACATAGTATGTCAACGAAAAAGATTAGAAACTTCTGTATTATAGCTCATATTGACCATGGTAAATCTACCATTGCAGACAGATTAATTGAATATACTGGCACATTACAAAAACGAGAAATGGAAGCGCAAGTCCTAGACTCCATGGATTTGGAACGAGAACGTGGTATTACTATCAAAGCGCAATCCGTTCGTATTTTGTACAAAGCTCAAGATGGGGAAGAATATATCTTAAACCTCATCGATACACCGGGCCATGTGGATTTCAGCTATGAAGTATCTCGCTCTCTTGCAGCTTGTGAAGGTGCATTGCTCGTAGTCGATGCTGCACAAGGTGTAGAAGCACAAACGTTGGCAAATGTGTATCTCGCTTTAGAACATGATCTTGAAATTATTCCTGTTATCAATAAAATAGATTTGCCTTCTGCCGATCCTGATCGGGTTAAACATGAAATTGAAGATATCATTGGTTTAGATGCTTCTGATGCTGTATTATGTTCTGCTAAATCGGGTATTGGCATTCCTGATATTCTAGAAGCGATTGTACACAAAGTTCCTGCACCAGCAGATAAATCTGACCAACCTACGAGAGCATTGATTTTTGATAGTCGTTTTGATGCCTATAAAGGTGCTATTGCGTACGTGCGTGTACAAGAAGGTTCTATCAAAATGAAGGATACGATCCGCATGATGCATGATAATAAGGATTTTGATGTAACTGAGCTTGGAATATTTACACCGAATCTTGTACCGGTACAAGAATTACCATGTGGTTCTGTAGGCTGTATTGCGGCAAGTATTAAAAATGTAGCAGACTGTCACGTAGGTGATACGGTAACATTAGCGGATAATCCTGCTCCAGAACCATTGCCAGGATATCGCAAGGCTGTATCTATGGTATACTGTGGTCTTTACCCAACAGAGTCTAAAGACTACGAAAATCTTCGTGATGCATTAGAAAAACTACAGCTTAATGACGCAGCATTAGAATACGAAGCAGAAACATCCTTGGCGCTGGGATTTGGTTTCCGTTGTGGTTTCTTAGGCTTACTACATATGGATGTTATTCAAGAGCGCTTAGAGCGTGAATATAATCTAACACTTATCACTACGGCTCCATCTGTAAACTACAAGGTGTATAAGACAAACGGAGAAATGCTTGAAGTGGATAATCCAGCTAAATTGCCACCTCCAACAGAAATCGATTATATTGAAGAGCCTTATGTAAAGGCTACAACGATTGTGCCTAAAGATTTTGTTGGTACTATCATGGAATTGTCTCAAGATAAACGCGGCGAATACCAATCCATGGAATACTTGGATGAAACGCGTGTATCCGTTGTATATCACTTACCTTTGAGCGAAATCATTTATGATTACTTTGATAAATTAAAATCTGCTACAAAGGGGTATGCATCTCTTGATTATGAATTGATTGGTTATAAACAATCTCCAATGGTTAAGATGGATATCTTGTTAAATGGAGAACCTGTAGATGCATTATCTATAATCGTTCATAAGGACCGCGCTGCTACACGTGGCCGTGCATTAGCTGAGAAATTAAAAGAATTAATTCCTCGTCAAATGTTTGAAATTCCTATTCAAGCAGCAGTAGGCACAAAAATTGTAGCTCGTGAAACTGTAAAAGCTTGGCGTAAAGACGTTTTAGCAAAATGTTATGGTGGCGATATTTCTCGTAAACGTAAACTCTTGGAAAAACAAAAGGCCGGTAAGAAACGTATGAAAGCTGTTGGTTCTGTAGAGATTCCACAAGAAGCTTTTATGGCGATATTAAAGGTAGAAGATTAATATGGAAACAAATCATAATGATTTGTTTGTACAGCGGGATATGGGGATATACGTCCATATCCCGTTCTGCAAACAAAAATGTATATATTGTGACTTTCCAGCATATCAAAACCTGGAAGAGTATTACGATACCTATATATATGCATTACTACAAGAAATCACGATGTTTGGGAACACCTATCCAAAAGCTCGCACTAAATTAGTAGACACAGTATATTTTGGTGGAGGCACACCAACCGAATTATCACTTTCACAAATAGAACAAATCATAAATACGATTCAGCGTACCTATAACTTATCTAATGATTGTCGATTTACTATCGAATCAAATCCAGGAGAAATAGATATATCGTATTTGAAGGGATTACAGAAACTTGGATTTTCTCGTATTAGCTTTGGGGTTCAAACATTTAATGATAAATCATTATTAAGTTTACATCGAAGCCACAATAGTAAGGCTGCTATTGATGCCGTTCAGTGGGCGGCAGAGGTTGGCTTTACAGATATTAATATCGATTTAATTTACGGATTGCCGAAACAAACGATTGAGGAAATAAAAGAAAACATCACTCTTGTTAGCCAATTACCTATTAACCATATTTCCACTTATGGTTTGCAAGTAGAACGTGGCACGAGATTGTATCATCTAGTAGAGAAAGAATTTATTTCTTTACCTGATGAATCCTTAGAGGATAGGATGTACGAAACAATGATGCAAGGTATTCAAGAATTAGGATTTGAACGCTATGAAATATCTAATTTTGCTAAAAATGGTGCGTACAGTACCCATAATTTAAAATATTGGCAATATAGCGACTATCTTGGTTTTGGTGCCGGAGCTCATTCCTTTTTTGAAGGGATAAGAAGAGCTAATAATCGTAATGTTATGCCTTATGCTAGAAAAATTGATTGTTTTGAGTTTCCTATCGTTGATGAAGAAATAATTGATCAACAAAGAGCTATCGAAGATTATTGTTTTTTGGCGCTACGCACTAAATGGGGAATTAATACGACAGTTTTTTTTGAAAAGTTTAATGTTACATTAGACAGTATATATGGTTCTATTTTACAGGAATTGATAGAAAAAGATTTAATTGTTAAAGATGGTAAATCATATCATCTTACATTAGAAGGTACTAAACATGGAAATTATGTATTTAGTCAATTCATAGAAGGGTAAGATATTTCACAGTCTTTCAATAAATAAGATGTTATTATATTTGGGATGATGATGAATGTGCATGCTTATTTAGGAGGAACGATGAAGACATCTGTTATATTACATGGTTTACATAATGAATTTTCTTTGGACCAAATGAAAGCATGCATAAGTTTGGCGGAAAAATATGGTGGTTCTTTTCGGCATGTTGTGACGGGGATTCAAATTACAGGCATTGAAAAGGATGATAAAGAACAATTAATTTCAGAATTACCTGAAGGGGTTACAACGGTTATCCATAGGGGCGTAAATTCTTTAATTGCCTGTGTTGGCAAAGGTAAATGTAAAAATGGTCAAATGGAAACGCAAGATTTAGCCGATTATATTGAACGTAAACATTATGGGCGTAAAACGAGTCATAAATGTAAAATTGGTATTAGTGGTTGTGGTCGTAACTGTCCTGATGCTATGGTTAAAGATATTGCATTTATTGGTACGTCTCAAGGTTTTATGCTTGCTGTGGGTGGCAATACCGGCATGCGGCCAGAAGCCGGTCAAATACTACTTCGTAAATTAACTATTGAGCAAGCAAAAAAAGCTGCAGATATTTTAATTGACTGGTATGCAGAACATGGAGAACCAAAAGAAAGAATGGGGAAACTATTAGAACGACTCGGCAATCCGTTAGAAAAAATTAATTTATAAATAGAAATAAACTCCTAGTTATAGTTTGACTAGGAGTTTTTCAATTATAAGTACTCATAATTACTGATGATAGTTGTCTTTTTGACTATTTTGTGAAAATTCAAAAATTGTCTTTTTGACTAATTATTTAAAAATATTATATTGTCTTTTTGACTAAACTGATTTTATTAGGCTTTTTAAGGATAAAATTACTTGACAATTTATTTTAGTATGGTAATATTATACATGCGATTAGCACTCAAATGTTTTGAGTGCTAACAAGTGAGGTGTCATTATGGATGAAAGAAAACAACGCATCTTACGAGCGATTATAGAGGATTATGTCAAATCCGCTGAGCCTGTTGGTTCTAGGACAATTGCTAAAAACTATGATTTAGGTATTAGTCCTGCCACGGTGCGTAATGAAATGTCCGATCTTGAGGACTTAGGATACCTAGAAAAACCTCATACATCGGCTGGACGGATACCGTCATCAAAAGGCTATCGCTTATACGTTGATTCTATGATGCATCAAGGTCCAGTATTAGATGAAGATGTGAAACAAATCCATACGATATGGAATGATTCACAACTATCGGGCAATGAAATGCTGTTACATATGGCGAGATTAGTTTCTCAGATAAGTCATAGTATGAGCTTGTTATTAGCACCTGGCCATGATCAAGCATTATTAAAATATATACATATTTTACCTCTTGATGGTCACCAAGCTGTTATGGTTGTTATAACTGCAACCGGAGCACTTGATAATGAATTGATGTATTTTATATCACCTGTAAAAGCTGATGAAATACAACGACTAGCTATACAATTTAGCAATGCTGTTCAAAACAAGCTTTTAAGGGATATTACATCGGCTCATATTAGTGCTATTATCGCTCATATAGACGGTCCAAAATCCGTTTTATTACAAATCGGAGAAACCTTATTAAGGGCCATCACTAAACGACGCTTATTTTATTCGGTAGGTACTACAGAGTTGTTATCACAACCGGAGTTTAAAACGGTAGAAAAGGTACAACCTGTACTTTCACTATTAGAAGAACAACAACAATTAGGTTACATATTACAAGATGATTCAAATACACCAATAAAGATAAAGATTGGTTCAGAAAATCAAACAGAAGCATTGAATGATATGAGCCTAATACAAGCTGATTTCTCTCAAGAGAATAATCAACTTGGGACGTTGGCTATTTTAGGGCCTACGAGGATGGAATACGGTCGCATAATTAATATGCTTTCCTATATGAAACATTTAATGGAAACGATGGCAAGGAATCAAACATAGAAAGGGTAAGGCATGTCTGAAGAACAAATTAAACAAGATGTGGTAAATGAAGAGGTTACAGAGTCTACAGAAGGTACTACAGAACAAACCGAAACTCAAAACGCTGAAGAAGCCGTAGTTGATGCAGGTCAAGTGTTAGAAGAATTAAAAGCTGACTTTGATAATCGCTATAAACGCTTGCAAGCTGATTTTGAAAATTTTAAACGCCGTACTAATCAAGAAAAAGAACAGTTAGCAGGATTCGTTAAAGGTGATGTTTTAATGGACCTACTGCCTGTATTAGATAATTTTGAACGTGCTGTTGCAACTCCTGCCGAAGGAGATGCAAAGGTATTTCTAGATGGATTTATTATGATTCATCAAAATTTGATGGCTATGCTATCTAAACATGGTTTAGCTGTTATTGATGCAGTTGGACAACCATTTGATCCAAACTTCCATCAAGCGATTATGCGTGTACCATCAGATGAATTTGAATCTGATACGGTATGTGAAGTATTGCAAACTGGCTATACTGTTGATGGTCGTTGTATTCGTCCTGCAATGGTAAAAGTTGTTGAATAGATTATAAAGTATTAGGAGGTCATATATTATGGCAAAGGTAATTGGTATTGATTTAGGTACTACAAACTCTTGTGTTGCGGTTATGGAAGGCGGCGAACCTACGGTTATTACTAACCAAGAAGGTGCTCGTACAACTCCTTCCGTTGTTGGTTTTGCAAAAAATGGCGAACGTTTAGTTGGTCAATTGGCTAAACGTCAAGCTGTATCTAACCCTGAAAACACAATCATTTCTATTAAACGTCACATGGGTACAGACTACAAAGTAACTGTAGAAGGTAAGTCTTATACTCCTCAAGAAATTTCTGCAATGATTCTTCAAAAAATCAAAGCTGATGCAGAAGCTTATTTGGGTGAACCTGTAAAACAAGCTGTTATTACAGTTCCTGCTTACTTTACAGACTCTCAACGTCAAGCAACAAAAGATGCTGGTGCGATTGCAGGTCTTGAAGTACTTCGTATCATCAACGAACCAACAGCAGCTGCTCTAGCATACGGCGTAGATAAAGATGAAGATGGTAAAGTTCTTGTATTTGACCTTGGCGGTGGTACATTCGACGTATCCATTCTTGAACTTGGCGATGGCGTATTCGAAGTATTGGCAACATCTGGTAACAACCATCTTGGTGGTGATGACTTCGACCAACGCATCATGAACTACCTTATCGAAGAATTCAAAAAAGAAACAGGTATCGATTTATCCAATGATAAATTAGCTGATCAACGTTTAAAAGAAGCTGCTGAAAAAGCAAAAATTGAATTGTCTGGCGTAGCAAGTACAAATATCAACTTGCCATTCATCACAGCTGATGCTACTGGTCCTAAACACTTAGACGTAACATTAACACGTGCTAAATTCGAAGAATTAACTGCTGACTTGGTACAAGCTACAATCGAACCTACTCGTAAAGCTATGAACGATGCTGGTTTATCTGCATCCGATATCGATAAAGTATTGTTAGTTGGTGGTTCTAGCCGTATCCCAGCTGTACAAGATGCTATTAAAAAAGTATTGGGTAAAGAACCAACTAAAAACGTTAACCCAGATGAATGTGTAGCTATTGGTGCTGCTATTCAAGGTGGTGTATTAGTAGGTGAAGTTAAAGACGTATTGTTATTAGATGTAACTCCATTGTCTCTTGGTATTGAAACAATGGGTGGTGTATTCACACGTATCATTGATCGTAACACTACAATTCCTACATCTAAATCTCAAGTATTCTCCACTGCAGCGGATAACCAACCATCTGTAGATATCCATGTATTGCAAGGTGAACGTGAGTTCGCAGCAGATAATAAAACATTGGGTCGCTTCAACTTGGATGGTATTCCAGCAGCTCCTCGTGGGGTTCCTCAAATCGAAGTAACATTCGACATCGATGCTAACGGTATTGTACACGTAAAAGCTAAAGACTTGGGCACTCAAAAAGAACAAAAAATTACTATTACTTCCTCTAGCGGTTTGAAAGAAGAAGAAATCGATCGCATGGTTAAAGAAGCGGAAGCTCATGCAGCAGAAGATAAAGCTAGAAAAGAAGAATTAGATATTAAAAATAATGCAGATTCCTTGGTATACCAAGCTGAAAAAGCATTGAAAGATCTTGATGGTCAAGGTGATGCAGCTTTATTGAAAGAAGTTGAAGAAGCTAAAGATAAATTGAAAAAATCTATCGAAGCTGGCAACATTGAAGATATCAAAAAAGATAGCGAAGCTTTAGAACAACCATTACACAAATTGGCTGAACAAATGTATGCAGCTGCTCAACAAGCACAACAAGCTGCTGGTGGCGCAGAACAAGGTGAACAAGCAAAAGCTGACGACAATGTAGTTGATGCTGATTACACAGTAGTGGATGACGAAAAGAAATAAGAAGGGTTGGTAACTAATGGCACGAGATTATTATGACATCCTAGGGGTCAGTAAAAATGCCTCTCAAGATGAAATTAAAAAAGCCTTTCGTAAAAAGGCACGCCAATACCATCCTGACGTAAATAAAGACAATCCAAAGGAAGCGGAAGCGAAGTTTAAAGAAGCAAACGAAGCTTACGAAGTATTGTCTGACGAAACTAAAAAAGCTCAATATGACCAATTCGGCCACGACGCCTTCAAACAAGGAGGCGGCGCTGGGGCCGGTGGTTTCCAAGGTGGCTTTGGCGGTTTCGGAGGCCAAGCTGGAGGCTTTGGTGATATCTTTGGCGACATTTTTGGTGGCATGTTTGGTGGCGGTCGTCAACAACAAGGCCCTCAAAAAGGTAATGATTTACGTGAAGATATCGATATTTCCTTCGAGGATGCAGCTTTTGGTAAGTCCATGTCAATTAACATTCAGCGTCATGAAGAATGTACTCATTGTCACGGTACTGGCGGCGAACCTGGATCTAAGGTAGATACATGTCCTAATTGTCATGGTTCTGGTCAAGAGGTAGTTATTCAAAATACACCATTTGGTCGTATGCAATCTGCAAGAACTTGTTCTCGTTGTCATGGTTCTGGTAAGGTTATTGAAAAATCATGTTCTAAATGTCGTGGTTCTGGCGAAATCTTAGCAAAACGAAAAATTGATATTAAGATTCCTGCTGGTGTAGATAATGGTTCACGATTACGCGTTGCAAATGAAGGTGAGCCAGGTATATTAGGTGGTCCAAAAGGCGACTTATATGTTTACATTTATGTACGTCCTCATAAAGAATTTGAACGTAATGGTAATGATGTTATCAGTAGAGTGAATATCAGTTTTGCGCAAGCTGCATTAGGTGCGACTGTACAAGTGAATACCTTAGATGGTAAAGTAGAATTAAAGATCCCAGAAGGCACTCAAACGGGAACTGCATTCAGACTTAAGGGCAAAGGTATTCCTTATTTACGCAATCCAAAACAACGGGGCGATCAACATGTAGTCGTTACTGTACAAACACCAAAAAAATTAACTGATGCACAACGTGAATTATTACTTAGATTTGCAAAAGAAAGTAATGAGGATGTAAATAATTTACAAGTTAGCAAAAGTTTATTTGAAAAAATAAAGGATCGTTTAACTAAATGAACAGCTCTGATGCGTGAATGGTTTGTTCCTGCGCATCAATAGTAAAGGAGCACAATATGCAATGGATAGAAATATCCATTGTCTGTGAAAGAGTAGCCACCGATGAGGTGACTACTCTTTTTGACAATTATGCAGACAATGGAATCATAGAAGAAGATATTGATGATCAACCCAATTTAATTAAATTAACTCTATATGCTGCTCCATCTCTCGATACTGATATGATTAAAATAGATTTAGAAAAACGGCTTACAGAGGCAAATATAGACATTAAATCGATAGAAGCACATATACTAGATGAGTCTACTTGGTTAAATTCATGGCAACAATATATTGAACCTACAGAAATTTTACCTAATATTGTCATTAAACCTGCATGGCAAGATTATGATAATGTAGACAATAAAACGATTATTGAAATAGATTCTGATATATCTTTCGGTACAGGATCTCATGAAACGACGAAAACTTGTGCAGAACTTTTGAAGAACTATAGTGTATCTATGGAGCTTGATAAGGTTACATGTTTAGATATAGGTACTGGTACAGGCGTACTTTTATTAGTAGCAGCTCAATTAGGCATAAAACATTTAGTCGGCATTGATATTGAGGAATACGCTGCAAATCAAGCTAAAATTAACTGTGCAAATAATAAGGTGCATGCTGAAATTATTTGTGGTGATTTAGATCGTGATTTTAATGGCAAAGCTAATTTAATTTTAGCTAATTTGACCGTTGATCCTCTAAAAATATTATTACCACAAATTGGCAGAAAGCTTGAAGATAATGGTATTTTAATCATTAGTGGTATCATTGATGACCGTTATGATGAAATCATGCCGTATATTAATAAACATTGGCATATTATAGAGGAACGCGTGGCGGGCCCTTGGCATACCTTTGCGTTAGAAAAGCTATGAAGAAAATATTTATCCCTACACCATTAGATGAAAGAATAGAATTACCAAAAGATGTGACACATCATGTGTTACATGTATTTCGTCATAATATGGAGAAACCCATTACTGTAACGGGCAGTGATAATCGTTGTGGTCTGTATCAGATTATCGAAGAAGTTGATGGTAAGGCACAAGCTAAGCTTATTGAATATGTAGAGTCTAATATAGCTACATATCGTACTATTCTTGTTCAATCTTTATTAAAAGGAGAAAAGCTTGAGTGGGTACTACAAAAGGCTACAGAGCTTAATGTAGATACTATTTATCTTGTATCTACGGCTAACTGTGTAGCTAAATATGATGATAAGAAACTACAATCAAAAGTCAGTCGTTGGGAAAAAATTATGCTCGAAGCAGCCCAACAATGTGGACGAAATCAACTGCCCACACTTGTGGTAGGTGAAAAACTTTCACAAGTCCTTGAAATCGAGGGTGACGCATTAAAACTAGTAGCCTATGAGAATGAAGAGGGACATACTATTAAGACTGCACTTGAATCAATACATAGTAATCAAAATATAACTGATATTCTCATCTGTATTGGTCCTGAAGGGGGCTATCAAGAGAAGGAAATCAATGCTATTATAGAGAGTGGTGGAAAATCTGTTTCTCTTGGTAATACTATTTTACGAGCAGAAACTGCTGCCATTGGATCATTAGCGATGATTCAATATGAATTAGAACTATAAATTAAATAAGAATAGAGAGGTGCAATGAAAACCGTTGCTTTTACAACCTTAGGCTGTCGTGTCAATCAGTATGACACAGATGCTATGAAAGGTTTATTTTTACAAAATAATTACGAAGCAGTAGACTTCGATGAAAAAGCTGATATATATGTAATTAATACATGTTCTGTAACAAATATGGGGGAAAAGAAATCCCGTCAATTGATACGGAAAGCAAAACGTCAAAATGAAGATGCTTATGTAATCGTTACCGGTTGTTATGCTCAGCTTGATCCAGATGCGATTGCTGCTATTGATGGTGTTAATCTTGTTATCGGTACAAACAACCGTTCTAAAATCGTTGAGCTCGTAGAGCAATTGGAATCTACAGAACGTCAAATCAATGCTGTTAGAGATATTATGAAAGAGTCCAACTTCGAGGAAATGCCATTATTTGGTAATGAATCAGATAAGGCTCGAGCTTTCATGAAAATTCAAGAAGGCTGTAATAACTATTGCTCTTTCTGCATCATTCCATATACTCGTGGTAAATTAAAATCTCGTAAAATTGAAGATATCGTAGAAGAAGCTAAACGGTTAGTAGAGCACGGATTCCACGAAATCGTACTAACAGGTATTCATTTAGGAAACTACGGTGTTGAGTTACCAGGTCGTCCTACCTTGGCTGATGTAGTAAAAGCTTTACTAGAAATTCCTGAGTTGTACCGTATCCGTTTTGGTTCCATTGAATCCGTAGAGGTTTCTGACGAACTAGTTGAATTAATGGCTACCGATAAGCGTGTATGTCCGAATTTACACCTGCCACTACAAGCGGGTTCAGACCATGTATTGAAATTGATGAGACGTCACTATACACTACAAGAGTATAAAGATCTTATTGCCAAGTTGCGTTCTCGCATTAAAGATTTATCCATTACAACAGATATCATTGCAGGTTTCCCACAAGAAACAGATGAAGATTTTGAAGAAACATTGAATACAGTACGTGAAATTGGGTTTACCCATATTCACGCTTTCCCATATTCTATTCGTGAGGGAACGCCTGCAGCGACTATGCCTGATCAAGTACCTGAAGCCGTTAAAAAGACTCGTGTAGCACTGTTGAATGGTCTTAGTCAAGCTGGTTATGAAGCATACGCAAAATCTCGCATTGGTAAGCCTGGTGAGATTCTCATCGAAAAAGAAGAGAATGGATACTATATGGGCTTAACAAATGAGTATGTAAATGGTAAAGTTAAATCTGATGGGGCACATAATATTGGTGATCTTATTGGCGGTATTGTTGTTGGTTTAGAAGATAATTATTTAATTATTGAATAAGGAGTCTAATTATGAGCGATTGCATTTTCTGTAAAATTATTAATGGTGAAATTCCTTCCAATAAAGTATTAGAAAACGATAAATTCTATGCATTCCATGATATTCAACCGGTGAAAAAGGTGCATGTTCTAATCGTGCCTAAAAACCATGTATCTAATATTGCGCATCTTACAGAAAAAAATGCTGACTATGTAGAAGGTTTGCTACCATTTGTTCGCGATGTAGCTAAAGAATTAGGTATTTCTAAAGATGGTTACCGCTTGATATTTAACACTGGTGGTAAAGCTGGTCAAACTGTATTCCATATGCATGCACATCTATTAGGTGGCGAGGAAATGGGCTGGCCAGAAGCATAAATTATAGCTTAATGTATTTTTTTATAATACTTATTAAAATTCCTATAAAATATACCGGAAAATATTGACAGAACCTATGTCTATACATATAATATTATATGTGCGTATGTAAATTATCAGCACTTCCCGAGATTAATTTTGGAGGGAGGGATATAGATGTCTGAAATCAAAGTCGGTAAAAACGAAACGCTTGAAAGTGCTCTTCGTCGATTCAAACGCTCCTGCCAAAAAGCGGGTGTTTTGTCTGAAGTAAGAAAACGCGAACACTACGAAAAACCAAGCGTAAAAAGAAAGAAAAAATCTGAAGCAGCAAGAAAACGCAAATTCAGAGCATAAGATGATTACCCTAATTCTGCCTTTTCATGGCTTCATGAAATTCAGAATTAGGGTTTCTTTATTTTATCCTATGGTATCTATTACTTAGATTATTATCTAGTATATATATTAATCAAATTGGAGGTTACTATGAGTTTAAAAGATCAATTAAAAGAAGATATGAAAGCAGCTATGAAGGCTCGTGAAGAAGGCAAAATCGCCTTATCTGTAATTCGTATGGTGAATAGTGCTATTAAAAATACAGAAATCAATGACAAAGTAGAACTTGATGATAATGGTGTGTTAGGCATTCTTGCTAAAGAAATGAAAACACGTCAAGATTCTCTTACAGAATTCGAAAAAGCAGGTCGTGAAGATTTAATAGCACATGTAAAAGAAGAAATGGCAGTTCTTCAAAAATATATGCCAGCACAACTTACTGAAGAAGAAATTCGAGACGTAGTAAAAAATGCTATTGCTGAGTGTGGGGATAATGTAAATATGGGTAATGTAATGAAACATGTAATGCCTCATACAAAAGGTCGTGCTGATGGAAAACTCGTTAATACTATTGTAAAAGAATTATTAGGATAATTCAGTATTAGTTACCAATCATACAAAACTATAAAATTCTATAGAAATTATTTGACAAGAATTTTCTCAGTGTGGTAATATGTACTCAAGAAAATAATTAGTCAATGAAGACTCCACTGGATAGGTATGCAGATTGTATATCTATGTTGTTGGAGTCTTTTTTTATGGCGTAGGAGGCACAAAATGGCTATAAAAGATTTATTGTATTACATTCCTGCAGGTCAATATGGTAAAGAAGGTGTTTTATCTCTATTAGAGCAACATCCGGAAATTAAATTCGTTTCTCTTGTAGGCATTGACTTGGCTGGTAATGATACAGATGAAAAAATTCCAATGTCTGTATTTTTTGATGACTATGAATCCTTCTTTGAAGGCCGTGCCGTACAAACAGACGGTTCTTCCGTAGTATTGACTAATATCGCTACATTAAATAACGCACGTGTTGATATGTGGGGGGATCCTGATGTTAACTGGTTCGTTGATTATAACTATGAAAATATCGATGAAGCAACAGGTTTACCAACTGGTACATTGCGTATTCCAGCATTCTTGATGCATAACTATCGCTATGTGGATTCTCGTTCTATCTTAAAACGTAGTTGTGATTATGTTCGTACTGAGCTTTTATCTTTAATTAAAGATAAAGGCATTCCTAGTATGCCACACATCAATGCTGATGAAATTGTAGACATCGTATTCACATCTGCTACTGAATTAGAATTCTGGGTAAAAACTCCATCTAAAACAGTTACAAAAAAAGAATTATCCGTATCTCAACGTCTACAAGAACAATACTGGCAACGTACTCACGGTACCGTTCGTACTGCTTTAGAGCAAGCTGTAGAACGCCTTGATCAATATGGTATGATTGCGGAAATGGGCCATAAGGAAGTGGGTGGCGTTAAAGCTAAATTAGATGAAGATGGTCATGAAGCAGTCGTATTGGAACAATTAGAAATCGATTGGAAATTCTCTAGCAATCCAATGCAAACTGCAGATAATGAATTGCAAGCTCGTATCATCGTTCGTGAAGTATTCCGTGAAAACGGTCTTGATGTAACCTTTAATGCAAAACCAATTATTGGTGTAGCAGGTTCTGGTGAGCATACTCACTTTGGTGTAATGGCAAAGCTTAAATCTGGAAAACTTGTTAACTTATATAGTCCAGAAGATATGAAAAAAGAATCTTGCAGTGGCTTAGGTATTGGTGCAATCATGGGTCTATTAAAACACTATGAAGCAATTAATCCATTCATTAGTTCCACAACAGATTCTTTGAATCGTTTAAAACCAGGCTTTGAAGCACCGGTATGTATTGTTACTTCTTTGGGTACGGATCCATCTGAACCTAGCCGTAACCGTACAATTCTTTGCGGTTTGATTCGCGATATTGACAATCCAATGGCAACACGGTTTGAATTGCGTTCTCCAAATCCTTACACTAATACATATACTGCATTGGCATTGATTTTTATCTCTGCTTTTGATGGCATGAAATACGCAATTACAAGTGGTAAAACACAGGCTGAACTTGAAGCAGAACTTTCAAAAGAAGCTGGTCAAGATGCAGACTACTTACAAAAAGAACGCGCATTCCGTTCTGAAAAAGATGTATTTGAAGACTTTACTCAAGAAGAACGCAATCAAATGTTTGGCGTAGCACCTGCTACTGTTTGGGAAAATATTAAAGGTTATAAAAACAATCCTGACTTAGTTAATACGTTAGCTCAAGGCGAAGCATTCGCTCATGACTTAATGGATTCTTTCATTGCGTCTATCTTAAAACGTTGGAAACTCGTATTAGCACATCGTATTATTCCTGATAATATGGATACTGTTAGACAAATGGTTTCTATTCATACTGACAGCCGTAATAGTATTGATGACAAACGCTTTGCAGAAGTTAATGACTTGCGTTTCTATCTTGCAAAAGACAGTGATGATCGTAAATCCTTATTCACACGTATCGTAGATGCATTGCGTGAAGAAGATTATGATACTGCATCTGCATTACAAATTGAAATGAATGACAAAATGGAAGAGTTAGAAGCTAAATATGCTAACTATAGCAAAAATATTTTCTAAAACTTTCTATTAAAGATAAAGGTCCACCCATTCTCGGGTGGACCTTTTAGCTGTTTATATTAAAGGAATATACAGGAAATTCCATTATTCATTATGTAAAAATTTCTCGACTAATACTAGACTACACACTAGTACAAAGATAGAAATGGCCCATATTAACATGTCCATTGCAGATTCATGAGATATAATCAATACAATTAATACTATATGACATAAAAAAGACCGTACACCCGTACGGTCTTTTAATACATCAAGTAATAGGATAGAAAAAATCAATTAGCGATCTATTGGATATCTGCTTTAATTGCTTCTAATGCAGCGTCGAAGTTAACAGCTTGTGTTACTTCAGGTACATATTCAACATATGTTACTTTATTGTCTTTGTCGATTACTACAACACCACGAGTTAATAGACGTAATTCCTCGATTAAGAAACCATAGTTTTCACCAAAAGAAGCATCTTTATGGTCAGACAATGTTACAACTTTGTCTACACCTGCTGCACCACACCAACGTTTTTGAGCAAATGGAAGGTCCATAGATATTGTTAATACAACAACATCTTCGGAAAGGGATGTTGCATCTTGATTGAACCAACGAGTTTGTGCATCACAAACACCAGTATCAAGGGAAGGTACTACAGAGATAACTTTTACTTTACCTTCGTAATCTTTCAATGTTTTAGGTTGTAAATCGTTAGATAATACTGTGAAATCAGGTGCTTGTTGACCTACTTTAACTTCAGGACCAACTAATGTTATAGGACCACCTGCAAATGTTACGACACCAGTACGTTTTTCCATGTTTCATTCCTCCTAAGAGTATATATACAAAATTGATTAAACAATAATTCTACAGTTAGTATACCATTTCTAAATATTTAAGTAAACTAATTTTTTCGATATAGTTTTTTATTTAAAAAGGTCATGGATTTATTGTTTTGAGGTAGAAGAAATAACATGTAAATGGTACGATAGAAAGATAAGAGGAGGTTATTTAATGAATCCATCTGCTATTTTTAAAGAATTCTTTCGCCGTGAAGGTATATATTACCTTATAGGATTAACTATGTTAATCGCTATTGATGTGGCATTTTTAATTGTTCCTCAATTAATAGGTAGTGCTATCGATACATTAAGTCAAAATAAAGAGGGCTTAACACAATACATACTATATTTTATTGGGTTATTAATAATAATTACAGTATTAAAGGTTATTTCTCGTCGTACTTTACTAGGGTCTATACGACGCATGGAGTATTTATTTCGTCAAAAATTATGTGCTCGAGCCTTAGAGATACCAACGACATACTATGATATTAATGGTCCTGGTAAGGTTATGGCCTTAATGACCAATGATGTTACATCACTACGTGTTGCGCTAGGTTTAGGCATCATGCTGTTGGTAGATATTATTTTGTACTCCCTATTAGGATCTATGATATTAATTCAAAAAATAGATTTTTTATTAGCCTTAAAAATAATGACACCTGTCTTGATTATTTTAATATCTATATTCACTTTGGGACGTCGTTTAAGAAAAAAACAACGTCAAGCTCAAACAACCTATAGTGATATGACAGAATTTGGGCAGGAACTATTCCAAGGTATGGAGGTCATTCGAGCTTTTAATAAAGAAGCTATCATTAGTGGATTATTTAATCGTATAAACAAGAAAAACTACAAAGACAATATGCGTGTTGCAATACTCGATGCAGTTTTATCACCACTTACAATGATTGCTCCATTTATTTGTATCAGTATTAGCATGTATATATGTGGTACGTTAGCTGTTGAAGGACTTATGACAGTAGGGGAATTCGTTACAATTAATGCTTTTATTATGCTAATTATAGGGCCATTAATTTCTCTCGGGTCTTTAGTTGCCATTGTTCAAAAAGGACTTGCTTCATTAGATAGAATTATTGATTTTATGAGTTTACCTGCCGAATGTAACAGTACCGATGGAAAACAGCTTGCTTTAGGTGATATAGATATTAGATATTTAAATTTTACCTATGATGAAGCAAAGACACCAGCTTTACGTCAACTTAATATTACCTTTAAAAAGGGTGAGTTTGTTGGTATTGTGGGAAAACCAGGATCTGGGAAAAGCACACTATTTAAACTCTTATTAGGGCTACAAAAGGCACCTGCAAAAACGATTTATATTAATAATCAAGATATTACAAGTATACCTATCGGTACTGTACGAAACTCTATTTCTTATGTTCCAACACAATCTTATTTATTAAGTTCAACCATTGCTGATAATATCAGTTTTGGCTATGAAAACGAAAATCATATTACTGTATCTGAGGCAGCTAAAAAAGCACAGTTATATCGTGATTTAGGGAATGACTTAGAGAATTCATTAAGTGTATTAGCTGAAGAAGGACGCGATTTATCAGGAGGTCAAAAGCAGCGAATCAATTTAGCGCGTGGCTTTTATAAAAATGCTCCATACTTGCTCTTAGATAATTGTTTCTCTGCATTAGATGCCATAACGGTAAATGACATGATTCAAATCTTGAAAGCTACTGAAGATAAAACCATTTTATGTATTTCTCAACGATTAGAAGTAATAAAAGAGGCAGATCGTATCATTGTTTTTGATGATGGCATGATTCGTGAAATTGGTAACCATCAGGAGTTAATGAAAAAAGAAGGATTATATTATCAAATGTATACAGCACAGAATAGGGGGGCGACTAATGAAATTAAAATATAATGACTGGCGCCTATTCACCTATCTAACACGGTATATTAGGCCTTATTTATGGCTACTAATTTTAGCTAGTTTTTCATTAATCTTTAATTTACTATCTACATTAATACGGCCATATCTATCGAAACAAGCAATCGACTTAGGTTTTGCTGTAAAAGATTTACACACCATACAATATTATGCAGGAGTATATGCTATAACCATTGTATGCAGTGTTATTTTTATTCTTTTACAAAATTATTTACTTGCCACTTTTGGTCAAAAAATTATCTATCATATTCGCAGTTCTGTTTTTGAAAAGATTCTTCATAAGACAGCTGCTGATTTTCAAACCTTACCGATTGGTAATTGGGTAACGCGGATTACTAATGATGTTGAGTCACTTCGAACCTTATATACAGATGTATTATTAAAACTCATTAGTAGTGCATTGATGATTATAGGTATATTAGTTTTTATGTATGCCATAAATGTATCATTAGCGATTGTGATGACTTTGTTAATTCCTATTATGGGATTTATCATTTGGGTATATCAAAAGTTTTCTCGCCGTGCGTTTCGTCAAGTTCGTTCATCGGTAGCCGCATCCAACTCTAGCATCAAAGAATTGTTAAACTATATTTTGATTGTTAAGACTTATTTAGGTGAAAGAAGTATTGAACGTCGATATGATTCGGTAAATCGTGATTTTTTGAATGCTGGTATATTTGAAGTAACTACGTTTTCTATATTTAGACCTCTCGTAGATGGACTATTTTTTGTAGCACTTATTGTTATTTTTACAATGACAAATTTATTAGATTCTGTAGCTGATGCAGGTACAGTATTTGCTTTTATTCAATATATGGATCGATTCTTTCAACCGATGAAAGAGATTGCTGATAAATATAATTCCTTACAAAGTGCCTTGGCCGGTGCAGAACGATTGATACCTATATTAGACGAGCCAAAACGTGAATTAGTAACAACTGTTCCCGAAGAATTTAAAACCATTGAATCTATTCAGTTAAAAGATGTGAGTTATTCGTATGATAATAATGAAACATATGCTCTCAAAAATATATCTTTTACAGTAAAAAAAGGCGAATATATTGGAATTGTCGGTTTATCTGGCAGTGGTAAGTCTACATTACTCTCATTATTAATGGGAATATTACGTCCTACTAAGGGACATATATACATTAATGGTAAAGATATACATAACTATGATGCTTCTATGATTAGAAATATTATGGGATATGTGTTTCAAAATGCTTACCTGTTTAAAGGCTCCATACAAGATAATCTTAATTTATATGATTCCTCTATATCTATGGATACAATCATAGATGCTACTAAAAAGGTTAAATTACATGATATGATTGAATCATTGCCTGACGGCTATCAAACTTCGGTAGGGTATTTAGGATCATTGTTATCAGATGGGCAAAAACAATTGCTAGCATTTGCACGAACTTTAATTTTAAATAAACCAATTCTTTTACTTGATGAAGCTACTGCTAATATTGATAGTCATACAGAATTACAGATTCAAGATAGTATTGAAACTATTCGTGGTGAAAAGACTATTATAAATGTGGCTCACCGTTTATCAACTGTGCAAAAAGCAAACCGTATATTTGTTCTTTCATATGGTAATATTGTTGAAAGCGGACCATTTGAAGAACTTATGCAACATAAGGGGGATTTTTACCAATTATGGAATCATCAAAAATAGATTATATTCAATCTAAAGACAATAAAACGATTAAACACATCATTAGTCTACAGCAGCGAAAATTTCGACAAAAATATAGTGAATATATTGTGGAGGGCGTTCGTGCCGTTACAGATATTGCCAAAAAAGGTTCATTACGTTCAATTTTTATTAGAGAATCAAAACGTAATGAATTAGAGCCTATGATACAACGAGAAATGAATATACGCTCTATATATGTAGTACAGGACCCCATTTTTGATAAGATTGAACATACTGTAAATGGACAAGGCATCATTGGTATAGCTAAAAAAAGAGAACTAAACTTACAGTCCTTTTCCATTGAAGATGGATTATATATAGCTCTAGACGGCGTACAAGATCCAGGGAATTTAGGGACTATAATTCGTACAGCGGTAGCCGCTGGGGCTAAAGGTATAATTTTACTAAAAGGTACAGTAGACCCATATAATGAAAAATGTGTTAGAAGTACAATGAGTGCATTGTCTAACATTCCTATTTTTGAAGATATTACATTATCTGAGTTTTATGACTTTGTAAAAGATAACGATATATCAACTTATGTAACATCATTAGAAAATGCTAAGCCATATCATTCTATTACATACAATCCGAGAACTATGATTGTTTTAGGTAATGAAGGGAATGGAGTAAGCCATGACATTATACAACTGTGTGATCAGGCTATAACTATTCCTATGTATGGAGATATAGAATCTTTAAATGTTTCTATTGCAGCCGCACTATGTATGTACAAAGTAAGAGAACAAATTTAATATATCATGTTACATACCCTGTCATCGATTATCTATGATGACAGGGTATGTAAGTTATGTGAAAACGATATAAAAAGTCCGTTGTCAGTACACAAGCATCACTAATTTGTATTGATTTTTAACTCCTGTATTTGTTAAAATAACATATATCCTTTGTGGGTGAACATCGTTCTCCCATTTTTTTACGAAAAAAGAGGCACTCATATGTCAAAATTAATCATAAATGCCGATGATTTTGGCCTTCACACAGCGGTTAACGAAGGCATTATCTCTGGGCATACAAAAGGTGTTATTACTAGTACGTCCTTATTGGCAAGTGGTGCTGCTTTTAATGAAGCAGTAGAAATGGCAAAAAAATATCCTAAGTTGGGTATTGGTATTCATATAGCATTAGTAGGCGGGCTAAACCCTGTCAGTGATCACAGTGAAATCCCTACTTTGGTAACTAAAGAAGGTGTATTTGTTGATTCCTATGTAGAATTTATGAAGCGTATTTATAGTGGCTCCATAAATTACGATGAGATAAGAAAAGAAATCCGTAGTCAAGTCTCTAAAATTATAGATACTGGTATTAATGTAACTCATATTGATGGACATCAACATTTGCATGTATTACCCAGTATCATACCTATCATCTTACAACAAGCTTTACAGCATAATATTAAAGCGATTCGTATACCTAATGAAAAAATGTTTTTCTTAAATGGCATATACAATCCTGTTCGTATTGCTGGAAAATGTGGTTTGAGTACAGTAGCTGCACGAGCGTTACCCATTATTCGTAGTATGGGAATTCATAGTACCCAATATTTTTGGGGCATGATTAATGGTGGACAATTGGATGAGCGTGTTCTGCTATCCATTTTAAAAGAAGTTCAATCCTTATCCGGAACTCACGAAATAATGACTCACCCAGGTAATAATAACTTAGTGCTAAATCAACATTTCAATTGGGATTACCATTGGGAAGAAGAACTATCAGGAATGATGTCTGATCATGTACGTAGATATATCAATCAATATAATATCGAACTTATAAATTATGGGGATCTATTATGAGTAAGATGATGAGACGCGGTATATTGATGTTTTTTTTATTATTTGCCGTATCTCTAGGAATTATTTATTACACTATAGATTTAGAAGCTCTTAAGACAATTACAACGTTTAATCATGAATCATTATTCTTAGCTATATTGGCCCTTGCGTTGGGGATGTATTTTGATGGATTAAGATTGCAGCGACTCGTACGAATAGGTGGTTATCAACTATCGCTAAAAGCAGTTCTTCGTGTTATTTTTAGTAACTACTTTATGGCTATGTTAACACCAGGTGCCAGCGGTGGTGCTGTTGCTCAAGTTCTAGTATTAAAAAGTTATAATGTGCCTATAAGTAAAGGAACTCCAATCGTATTAATACGAACGGTTTTTTCTATTATGTTTTTAGTGATTATGTTGCCTTTTGTATTTCTATATGATGCCATAGAAATCCCATATATTTCACGAGATATGTTATTGGTATTCTCTTTTTTAGCTGTTATCGCTACATTAATTGGTACATATATTCTCCAAACCGTATATATGAGGCAATTTGTTTACAACTTAGCACAACGCTATAAGGCTAATAAAACCAAAGACTGGTTAGCTAAACTTGAAACTTTAAATCAAGGTCTTTCATTATTATATAAAAAACCTGTTCAATCCTTTATTGTATTTATAGAATCAGGATTAAGTCTAATATTCTTATACTGTATAGCACCGGCCTTAATGTTCGCTTTTACTACAAATGTACCAATCATTACGATATTAGATCGAATGATATTATTAAATTTAATACTTTACTTTGCACCCACACCAGGTGGAACAGGTATTGCAGAAGGATTATTTATTTTACTTTTTGCACCATATGTACCAAGTGGTACCGTTGGTATTATAGCTGTTGCGTGGCGTGTAATGGCAGAGTATATTCCATTTTTTATCGGTATGTATGCTGTATTAACTTTATATGGACGTCAATTTGTCGCTCAGGAAACATCAAATTAAAATAAGGAGAATTAGTATGTCAAAGCCAAAAAAGGACAAATTCTATTTAGTTCAAGAAGATATTTTACCAGAAGCAATAAAAAAAACTATTAAAGTAAAAGAAATTCTAAAGCTTGGTGAGGTTAAAACGATTAATGAAGCTGTTGAAAAGATGGATTTAAGTCGTTCAGCTTATTATAAATATAAAGATTATGTATTTCCATTTTTTGAAATCGCCCAAGGTAAAATTGTAAGTATTACCGTATCTATGTCAAATGAATCTGGTATGTTATCAAGTGTATTAAAGGCTATTGCTGATAAAAATGGCAGTATTTTGACAATTAATCAAGACATTCCTTTACAAGGAATTGCTAATAGTAGTATTTCTTTCGAAACAAAAAATCTACAAGGTTCTTTAGAAGAACTTTTACATGATATACGCAATATGAAAGGAATCATTAAAGTGGAAATTTTAGGCCAAGCATAATTTGCTTTGCATTGACTATTAATAAAAGAGAGTAGGACTGTTATGAAGACTGTAAAAATAGCCTTATTAGGATTTGGCACCGTTGCACAAGGAACATTCAACTTATTACAGGATAATGCTAATTTAATTGAAAATCGTTCTGGTGTGACTATTGAGATTTCTAAAATTTTTGTACGTAACCCAGAGAAATATAGTCATATTACCTTGCCTAGTACAGCTAAATATGTGACTAATATAGACGATATTGTTAATGATGAATCCATTGATATTGTCGTTGAATTAATGGGTGGTACTACATTTGCCAAAGACTGTGTTGAATCAGCTTTAAAACATGGTAAAAGCGTTGTTACAGCAAATAAAGATTTATTAGCTGTAGCAGGACCTTATTTATTTGATTTAGCGTATAAAAATAAGGTTGATTTACGTTTTGAAGCATCTGTACTTGGCGGTATTCCAATTATCAGAACTTTATATGAATCCCTTGGTGGTAATCATATTACTGAACTCGTAGGAATTATGAATGGTACAACAAACTTTATATTATCAAAAATGACAGAAGAAGGCTTAAATTATGGAGCGGTTTTAAAAGAAGCTCAAGACTTAGGCTACGCAGAAGCTGATCCTACTGCCGATGTAGAAGGGTTAGATGCGGCACGAAAGCTTGCAATCTTAGCATCTATTAGTTTTAATCGTCGTATATTCTTCGAAGATGTTACAGTAGAAGGCATTACTAAAATAGATACAGAAGATATTTCTTATGGTAAGGAGTTTGGTTATAATATTAAACTTATCGGCATTGCAAAAGAAACTTCAAAAGGTTTATCGCTCAATGTATACCCTGCTTTTGTGCCATTAACACATCCATTAGCCTCTGTGCGCGGTTCGTATAATGCCATTTATATCAAGGGTAATGGTATTGATGATGCCATGTTCTATGGTCGTGGTGCAGGTAGCTTGCCAACAGGTAGTTCTGTTGTAAGTGATATTATGGAAGTTGCTAAAAATATTGCGTTTGAATCTACAGGTAGATTTAAACCATTCTACTTTGATCAAAAAAATATTTACTCTCCAGGTAAAATTCAATCTAGTTACTATATTCGATTAGCTGTTGATAATAAAACAGGTGTTCTTGCAAAAATTGCCACAAAATTAGCAGAACAAAAGATTTCTGTACTTTCCATTGTTCAACGTAACAAAGATCCTGAAACGGCAGTGCTTGCTATTGTTACATCTAAATGCCCACACTCTTATATTTTAAATTTAATTGATTCTTTCAATAGCTTACGCTCTGTAAAAGAAGTAAGCAGTGTAATCAGAATTATGGAAGCATAACCTTATGACTACTATTCGTGTACAAGTGCCCGCTACAAGTGCTAACTGCGGGCCCGGCTTTGACTGCCTTGGACTAGCTTTAAATTTATATAATGTATTTGAATTTACACCTGATGGTAAAGCTACATCCTTTACTTATAGCTTTACAGGTTATGGTGCAGATATTTTGGAAAAGGAAGATCCTAAAAAAAATCTTATTGGTATTGCGATGGAGCAAGTATTTGCAAAGGTGCAAGAACCAATTCAATATGGACATATCAAGTCCGATACATTAATTCCACCTTCACGTGGTCTCGGAAGTAGTAGTACTGCTATTGTTGGTGGCCTTTTATTAGCTAATGAGCTTGTAAAGACACCGCTTTCAAAAGAGGATTTATTAATTATTGCCAATCGTATGGAAGGTCACCCTGATAATGTGGCACCTGCTATTTATGGTAATCTTTGCTGCGCTACAGGTTTAAAAGACAGAGTGTTAAACACTGTAATACCAGTGCCAGAGTCACTTCATTTTGCCGTAGTAGTACCAGAAGTATTAGTTTCTACAGAATATGCGCGTTCAGTGTTACCAAATCACGTCCCTTTTAAAGAGGCTGTTCAAAATGTAAGCCATGCATCATTGTTTGTAACCAGTTTGATTACAAATCAATTGACTAACTTAGAGGTAGCTTTAGAGGATAATTTGCATGTTCCTTATCGTAAAACTCTAATTCCCCATTGTGATAAAGTGTTTTCAGCAGCTAAAGCTGCTGGTGCGTATGGGGCAACGATTAGTGGATCCGGATCCACATTAATCGCTTATACAGATAAGGCACATGTACAAACTGTAGCAGAGGCAATGGGACAAATTTTTGATTTTCACGGTATTGAAAACAAAGTATACATATTAGAGGCTGATACGATAGGCGCCACAACTATTCAAAATATGATATAATAAAAAATAGTTAAGGCATATTCCAAAAACTTATGTTGGAGGATTCTATGAATAATTTTAAAACAACAATGTTACTAGCAAGTATGATTGCAATGCTAGTATTATTAGGAAATGCTTTTGGCGGTGCTCGCGGTATGATGTTTATGTTCATCTTATCAGCGGGGATGTCATTTGCATCATATTGGTATAGTGATAAGATTGTATTAGCTCAATATAATGCCCAAGAGGTTACAGCTCAATCAAATCCTAAGTTATATGGAATGGTTGAAAAATTAGCGCAAAATGGCAAATTACCTATGCCCAAGATTTATATTATTCCAAGTGATGTGCCGAATGCATTTGCAACAGGTCGTAATCCTGAGCATGCAGCTGTCGCCGTAACAGCTGGCATTCAACGTCTATTGACCGATGATGAATTAGCCGGGGTATTAGGGCATGAGTTAACACATGTCAAAAATCGCGACACTTTAATTAGTACAATTGCCGCCATTATAGGCGGTGCTATATCAACTATCGCACAATTCGGTATGTTCTTTGGTGGCCGTTCTGATGATCGAGATAATAATGCTAATCCACTATTATTGATTGGTATGGTTATTTTAGCTCCATTGGCAGCTGCCATAATTCAAATGAGTATCTCTCGTACTCGTGAGTATTTAGCAGATGAGGGCGGTGCAATGCTCAGTAAAAATCCATTAGGATTAGCATCTGCATTGGCAAAAATTGAGGAATATTCAAAATATGGTACTTTGCCTAATGCTAATAATGCTACAGCGCATATGTTTATCATAAATCCGATGATGGGTATTGGTGCTAGCTTATCAAATCTGTTCAGTACACATCCAAGTACTCAAGATAGAATTGCTAGATTAAAGAAACTTTCCTTAAATCCACATTATAGATTTTAATAATATAGGAGGTATGAAAATGGAAGAGACATTAGTTCTTATTAAACCAGATGGCGTAAAACGTCAACTATGTGGTGAAATTCTTAGTCGTTATGAACGCAAAGGTTTAGAAATTAAAGCTATGAAACTACTTCAAACACCGCAAGAATTAGCAGAAGAACATTATGCAGAGCATAAAGATAAGCCATTCTTTGGAGAATTAGTAGATTTCATTACTTCTGGTCCTGTATTAGCATTTATACTAGGCGGCCAAAATGCCGTTGCTTCTGTTCGAGCTATCAATGGTGCAACTAACCCATTAGATGCCACCCCTGGTAGTATTCGTGGTGATTATGCCTTAACTTTAGATTCTAATGTTGTACACGCCTCTGACTCTGCTGAGTCTGCAGCTCGTGAAATGAAATTATGGTTTCCAGAATATAAATAATTCATAATAGGAGGTACGACTATGGGTAGCAGTGTTTATACAAAAACAGGTGATCAAGGTACAACCGGTCTATATACCGGGGAACGAGTAAAAAAATCTTCTCTTCGCGTTGAAGCCTATGGTACGATTGATGAACTTCAAGCTTTCCTCGGATTAGCTCGTGCTTATGCAAAAAATGTAAGAGTCCAAGCTGAGTTGCTTGATATTGAACGATCCTTATGGACTTTGATGGCTGATATTGCAAGCTTAAACCAAGCACCACAAATTACAGATCAACAAGTAAAACATTTGGAAAAGGTTATCGATCGTTTTGATGCTAAATTAGAGCCAATAGCAGAATTTATTTTACCTGGCGAGAATAAATCTTCTGCATATCTACATGTAGCTCGAACTGTTACTCGTCGTGCAGAACGCGATTTATGGCGTGTATTAGATGAAGGTGAAAGTGTACATGATTCTAATTTACGTTATCTAAATCGACTTTCTGATTTATGTTTTATCTTGAGCCGTGTAGAGGAAGAAATCGGAGAAGAATAAACGAAAAAAAGCTATGTCATTCACATAGCTTTTTTCTTTATTAAGATTGTGTAATTTCTTGATTCAATACATCATGAGGACTTGGATAGAAAAAGAAAATATGAGGGATTTGATATCTAAATTTCTCACGTAATAAATCAGATAGTGTAGCTTCAAAATTAATTATTTTTGAAACATCAAAAGAAAAATCCTCTACTAATACAAATAGCTGTGGTTCAACAGTTGGTGCGTTTGGTGGCAATTCAGAAGGATCGATTGGTACATTTACAACTGCACGACATGTTCCAATATATCCACCTTGTCCATCTTCAATGGCAACACGATATGTATTTTCCCAGAGGGTGGACATCATTTTTAGTTTCATATTCATAATTTCCATAGTGTATCTCCTTTGCTATACTAATTATGATACAGAAATTATATATACTTGTATAGGTGCTTTATGAAATCTACAATTATCCTATGCTCCGGAGGGGCGCGTAGTGGAAAAAGTGAATTTGCAGAACAATTAGCATTATCCCTTACAGGTCGCAAAACATATGTGGCTACGGGTCAAGCTTTTGATGAGGAAATGAAAGACCGAATCAAGAAACATCAAGAGCGTCGAGGAACAGAATGGGACAACTTTGAAATTCCCCTTCATTTACACGAAAATTGGAAAAAAATTAGTGCTGTAAGTGATATCATATTAATTGACTGTCTTACTATGTTTACATCAAATCATTTATTTGCATATGGTGAAGTGAATCATCAAGAAGATGCTAATCGAATAGAATCAATTATTTTAGATGAAATACATTTACTGTTACAAGATATCAACAATAGCGAAAATAAAACTGTTATATTCGTAACTAATGAAATTGGTTTAGGTATAGTGCCTGAAAATAAACTAGCTAGATATTTCCGCGATATTAGTGGTCGTGTAAATCGTGAAGTTGCTACTGCTGCTGATAAAATGTATTTGACTATTAGTGGTATAACAATTGAATTAAAATCTCAGGAGGTTCATATAAATGGCTAAGAAAATTATGTTCCAAGGAACAAGCTCTAATGTAGGTAAAAGTATACTCTGTACTGCATTATGCCGTATTCTTTACAGAATGGGCTATAAAACAGTACCATTTAAAGCACAAAATATGGCCTTAAATTCATATGTAACCAAATGGGGCGATGAAATTGGTCGTGCTCAAGTTGCTCAGGCTGAAGCAGCTGGTATAGATCCTATTGTACAGATGAATCCTGTATTACTAAAACCAACAGGTAATCAATCATCCCAAGTAGTATTAATGGGAAAACCCGTTGGTGTATATAGCGCGAAGGAGTATCACACACAATACTCCCTAACTGCACTTGATAAAGTTAAGGAATCGCTAGCCTTTTTAGATGAAAACTTTGAAATGATAGTTATTGAGGGTGCTGGTAGTCCTGCAGAGGTTAACTTAAAGGCTAATGATATCGTTAATATGCGCATTGCTAAGATGACTCAAGCACCTGTATTTTTAATTGCTGATATTGATAGAGGTGGTGCGATTGCTTCTATCGTAGGTACGTTAGAACTATTAGAGCCAGAAGAACGAGATTTAATAAAAGGAATTGTAATCAATAAATTCCGTGGAGACATTAAACTTTTAGAACCAGCATTAACTTTCATAGAAGAAAAAACAGGTAAAAAAGTAGTAGGTGTAATTCCAGCTATTGAAAATCTTGATATTGATGAGGAAGATTCTGTAGCATTGGAAAACAAACGAAATAAAGGCTCTAAAGAAATTCAAATTGCTGTTATTCAAACACCTAAAATTTCTAATTTTACCGATTTTGATGCACTAAATTATGAACCTGATGTATCAGTGCGATTTGTAGGCAATGGTGATGTAATAGGAACACCTGATTTAATTATCTTGCCAGGGTCTAAAAATACACTAGCTGATTTAACGTACTTAAAAAATTCTGGTTTGGCTGATGAAATTAAGGCTTTAGCGGCAAAAGGAACACCCGTAATTGGTATATGTGGTGGAAATCAAATGTTGGGCACTGCAATCTATGACCCTCATCATATGGAAGGGGATATCGAAGAAAGCGAAGGATTAGGTCTAGTTAATTCTACGACTACTATGAAGGATCAAAAAACAACTCATCAAGTAACATTTGATGTAGATAATTTACAATTCCTTAATGGCCAATTCTCTGGCAGTGAGCTCGTTGGCTATGAAATTCATATGGGTGATACAACACCAAATGATGAATCCGTTAAACGTTGCTTTACAATTACTAAACGAAGTGAAAGTGTAATTGAGGTGGTAGACGGCTTTATCGATGGTCAACATCAAGTAATGGGCACTTATATTCACGGCGTTTTTGATAATGATGATTTCCGTCGTTTTATAGTTAACCAATTACGTTTACGCAAGGGATTAGAGGAAATGCCTGTCGTATTCCATTATTTTGAACATAAAAACAATGCCTATAATCGCTTGGCAGACATTGTAGAAGAACATTTAGACATGGATTATATCATGTCATTATTAAAGGATAATGGGTGATTTTAATGGATTTACATATACTCTTAGATTGGTTTAAGCAATATAGCTATATTTGCATTCCAATTTTAGCGTTTATTATCGATACAATTATTGGTGATCCTAACAGTAAATTTCATCCCGTAGCATTAATTGGCCGTATTATTACATTTTATGAAGCTGTATTTTATAAAGAAACAGATAATGATACTAAAAAACTTTGGTATGGCGGTATTACGGTTGGTTTTATACTGTTAACCGTATATATCATCGCTTCTTTACTTCTTTGGATAGGTGGCCTTATCAATGAATGGGTAGAGTATGTAATTCAAGTTTTGATTGTATATATAACTATTTCTCCACGTTCATTAGGTGCGGCAGGTTTTGAAATTAACAGATTATTAAAACAAGGACTTATCAATGAGGCAAGAGAACGTGTTTCATGGATTGTTGGTCGTGATACAGATTATCTAGATGAAGGAGAAATCACTAGAGCAACCGTTGAAACGATAGCAGAAAATACAATTGATGGTATTGTTTCACCATTGTTCTTCTTTATTCTAGGTGGGCCAATAGGAGCCATCTTATATCGCACTGCCAATACAATGGATTCTATGTTAGGTTATAAAAATCAAAAGTATATGTTTTTTGGACGTGTAGCCGCTCGTTTTGATGATATATTAAATTGGATACCTGCACGTATAACCTTTATATTATTTGTTATTTCTGCCTTTATCTTACGATTTGATGCTAAAAACGCCTTCCATATAGGGCTAAGAGATGCCAAAAAACATCCTAGTCCTAATGGTGGCTATGCAGAGGCTCCTGTATCAGGCGCTTTACATATTCGTTTAGGTGGATACAATCAATATTTTAAAAAGATGACATTCCGTGAATACATGGGGGATGCTTTAGAATCTTTGAACCGTTTACATATAATACGTTGTATATATATGATGTATCTTTCAACGATACTCATGATTGTGATTACATCCTTTGTAACCTATTTATGTATGGAGTAGTAAATACATGACACCTTTCTTTATTGCTTTGCAATTTCTAACTAGACTTAAAATAGTAAATCAAACAGAATGGACCATGGAGGATTTTGGGAAGTCTGTTGCTACATTTCCTTATATAGGTTTAATCATAGGTATATTTTTAACTATCATTTACTTTATATTTTCCCAATTTTTAGCGCCTGTACCATTAATGTTAATCATTGTTATTAGTGAATTTCTATTTACTGGTGGATTGCATGCTGATGGATTAATGGATACCAGTGATGGCCTATTTTCTGGCCGTGAGCGTGAGAAAAAATTAGAAATAATGAAGGATAGTCGTATAGGATCCTTTGGTGTAGTAGCATTTGTTTTCGTTACACTCCTTAAATGGCAATTATTAACAGCCATTCCTATGCCCGAATTTATTCCAATCATTCTTATTATGATGCCACTAATGAGTCGCTATACATTAATCTTAAGCATTCGATCCTATCCATATGCACGTAAAAGTGGAATGGGGCAAGCCTTTGCAGAGTATGCACCAAAACACGTCATTACTTGGAGTACAATTTCTACACTATGTATGCCTCTAATTATTTGTATAATTTTAGCATTCTTATATGCACTAGCATTGGGTGTTACAAGTATTTTTTCCATCCCTTTCATACCGTTTAATATGGCTATGTTCGGATTAGCATACACCTGCATTGGTTTAATGGAAATCAATATATTTTCTATGATAATCAGCTATATTATTAATCGTATTCTCAACCATTATATTGTTAAACAATTAGGTGGTACTACAGGAGATACATATGGTTTTGTCGTAGAACTAACAGAGGTTCTATTAATTTTAGTCTATATTATCACTTTGACGTTTTTATCAACCTTTTTAAAAGGACCTATTTTTTAATATCTGTGAATAATTAAGTAATTATTATTGATTCTAAATTGTAAGGAGGAATTAGTGACTTATTATGTTCGTGCACCTGGCACATGTGGGGAATTTATTCAAGGCGCAATTGATGGACAATCATTTCTCGTGACCTGTCCAATTAACCGATATTCCTATGCACTTAGCCAAGTAACACATCCATTACCACACTATTATTGCTCTTTACAGCCGAAGGCAAGCAAAGCTTGTAGACTGGTAAAAGACACTTTGTCGATAGCGAATCAGGATAGTACATCTATTTATGTTCGTTCTGATATTATACAAGGTAAGGGGATGGCCTCTAGTTCAGCTGATATTGCTGTAGCAGCTATGGCGACTGCATTATCTCTAAATATAACTTTAACGCCTAAAGAATTAGAAATAATTTGTTTATCCGTAGAACCTACAGATGCTTCTTTTTATCCTGGTATAACCCAATTTGACTATATAAATGGATCGATTTGTAATTTCATGGGTATGTGTCCACCTTTGAAAATTCTTATTTTTGATGAAGGTGGCATTGTTGATACCGTATCATTTAATAAACAAAGAGATTTATTTCAGAAAATTCAAGAAAAAGAACCTATTATAAAGGAAGCTTTAGAACTCTTTACTAAGGGTTTAGAATCACATGACATTACTTTAATAGGCCAAGCCGCAACTTTAAGTGCTTTTGCTAATCAAAGAATTTTATATAAGCCTAATTTATATGAGTTCCATGATATAGGTAATACATTCCAAAGTGTAGGCACAATTATCGCCCATAGCGGTACGATAATGGGGTTGTTATTTCCTAATGATCATAATGCAGTAGAGGATTGTAGACGCTATATTGAAAAGAAATTACCAACTTTACAATATATTGATACTGTGGAAACTACAAATGAAGGTTTAACATATATAAAACGATAAAGGAGGATCCTTATATGCCAGATACACATGGCGGTAATATCTTTAAATTTGCCCACGAACATCATATTAATCCATCGGATGTATGTGATTTTAGTGCCAATATTAATCCATTAGGACCTAGTCAAAAGGGATTAGAAGCACTTAATAAGCGCTTAGATTATATTTCACATTATCCAGACCCTACTAATGATGATGTACTAAATGCAGTAGCAGACGTATATGGTGTAAATAAGGATTCTATTCTCATCGGTAATGGTGCGGCGGAGTTATTATATGCCATAGGTCGATTACCTGAATTTACAGGCTCCTTTGTACCTGCACCAGGATTTTCAGAATATCGTAATTCTATGGATGCAGCCAATATTCCTGTGCGAGATATTTTTTATCGCCAACGACAAGATGAAAAGGGTACCCCGTATTTTGAAATACCTTATTTGGCGTTACAAACATTTGCTGCTAAATTAAAGGGGCAGGATGGGCGTATCATTGTTTTCTTAGGAAATCCGAATAATCCAGATGGTACATTACTCGATAAAAAATATATTGATAAACTTGCTAACATGTTGCATGATGCAAACAGTTTATTAGTTATAGACGAATCTTTTATCGATTTTATTGGAAATGATTCACTTTGTGATAATAGTTATTCTATGCGAAGTCTTATTTATCATCATGACAACGTAATTATTATCCATTCTTTTACTAAATTTTATGCTGTTCCTGGGCTTCGCATAGGTGCAGCCTTTGCTAATCCATCACTTATCAAAAAATTAAGTGCCTATATTCCTTCATGGTCTGTTAATACCTTATCACAGGCTTATATTACAGCTGCCGTGAATGATACCAACTACATCAAGAATACGAAAGACCTATTGGCCAACGAATCTGAGTTTATGTATAAATCGCTATCTGCTATAGATGATTTGATTGTATATAAGCCATCGGCTAATTATATATTGATTGAAGTCCAAAATCCTACTATAACAGTTGATAATGTGCAAAGAAATCTAGAGAAACATAATGTGTTGATACGCAATTGTGCCAACTATAATGGTTTAGGTGCGCAATGGATGAGGATTGCCATAAAAGATCACAACCATAACGTAGAACTTATTCGTTTACTATCTGCCATTTTTGAGAAATAAGGATTAAAAATGAAAACATTATATATTGTTAGACATGGAGAAACCGAGTGGAATAAGATTGGTCGATACCAAGGTATTACAAATGTGCCACTTAATGAAAACGGTATTGCACAGGCCAAAGCTTGTGGTAATGCCTTAAAGGATATTCATTTTGATCGCATTCTTTCTAGTGATCTATCAAGAGCTCTTGTAACGGCTGAAACGATTCGTGGAAATCGACAACTAGAGATTAAAACAGATGAACGATTACGTGAAATTAATTTTGGCGATTGGGAAAAGCTTCTTTTTACTGAAATAGAAGAACGTTGGCCTGGCCTTATTGATCAAATGTATCGTCGCCCTGATATTGTAAAGGTGCCTAATGGTGAAAGCTTTCAAGAGGTGCAAGATCGTGCTTGGAGTGCAGTATCAGATTTTCTAAACGAAAATAATGAAGATGAAACTATTTTAATTACTTGTCATGGTGGTACAATACGCACTATATTATGTAAATTACTCGATATCTCCATCAGTCATTGTTGGAATTTCAGCCAAGGAAATACAGCCATTAATCGCGTGTTTTATAATGGTATGGGTGAATCAGATCACAATATTTTAAACTTGCTCAATGATACAGCTCATGTAGATAATTTAAGAGGACATGTATAATAGCTTCTTTCAAATAGAAGAAAGGAATCTTAAATGCGTTTAGATAAACTATTAGCCAACAAGGCCTTTGGTAGTCGCAAAGAAGTTCATCAAATCATCAAAGATAGACGTGTTACCGTGAATGATATCATTGTGGTGAAAAAGGATCATCCTATAAACATTGATACCGATACTATAGCGGTTGACGGCTCACAAATATCTACAAAACAACTATATTATATTAAGTTTCACAAGCCTGCTGGATATATAACGGCAGTAGAAGATAGGTCACAGCATGTAGTAATGGATTTATTACCTCCTGAATTTAAAAAAATGGGCGTATTTCCCGTTGGTCGTCTAGATAAAGATACAGAAGGTCTATTATTGCTCACTAACGATGGAGTATGGGCTCATTCGATTATCAATGGGCATAAACATGTACCTAAGGTTTATTATGTTGAGTTTCATGGAATACTATCTAAAGAGGGCCTAGAACGCATATCAGCCGGTATAGTTCTAGGAGATGGAATACAATGTAAACCTGCTACGATCAACATCCTATCAGATAAATCGCTAGAAATAACCATTGAAGAAGGCAAATATCATCAAGTAAAACGTATGATAGGGGCTGCAGGTGGTGAAGTAACGTATTTAAAAAGATTGTCAGTAGGCCATATTACACTAAGTGGAATTGAAGAAATTAATACATACTTAGAAATTGGTGACCAAGAAATAGCAGACTTTAAAAAATAGCATGAAAATCTACCCAATATAGGTATTTTATGGTATTATAAAGTGTACTTTATAGACTAGGAGCATGATTATGAATGGTTTAAATCAGCTACAACAGTATATTAAAGAACAAGAGTTAACAGGTGTTATTTTAATCAGTCCAACCAATTTACATTATTTTGCTAGCTTTACTGGTACTACAGGTTTTGCTATTATCACACAAGATCAGGCCTTTATGATTACCGATTTTAGATATACAGAGCAAGCAACAAAGCAATGTGAAGGATATACGGTTATTCAATACGAAACAACTGTTATGGATACTCTTGTAGATATTTTTAATGACAATCACATCCATGAAGGCCTCTTTGGTATAGAAGGAAAATATATGCCTGTAGATACCTATGAATCTTTATGTGATACGTTAGATGAACGCTTTAATTTCACGTCTCTTAACTTTGCAACACTACGCGCGGTGAAACGTGAAGACGAATTAGAATTGATGCGTAAAGCAGCTAAGATTGGTGATGAAGCTTTTGCTGCACTTTTACCACAATTAAAGGTGGGGATGACCGAAAACGAAGCACGTATCATCTTAGAAACAGAAATGTTAAAATGTGGTTCTGAGGAACCATCATTTGCTACTATTGTTGCATCTGGCAATCGTTCTAGCATGCCACATGGTGTGGCGAGTGATAAGGTTATTGAAGCCGGTGATTTTGTTACCTTTGACTTTGGTGCTGTTTATAAAGGCTTTCATTCAGATATGACGAGAACAATCGTTATGGGGCCCGCATCAGAATTACAGAAAAAACTGTATACTATTGTTTTAGAAGCACAAAAACGAGGTGTTGCAGCTGTTCGTGCTGGAATTACAGGCAAAGAGCTCGATGCAGTATGTCGTAACTATATACGAGATAATGGATATACCAAGGAATTTAATCACGGTACAGGGCATGGTGTAGGATTAGAAATTCACGAGGAACCTGTGGCCAACCCGAAATCCAATACGGTATTTTCCGAAAATATGATCATTACGGTAGAACCAGGCATATATCTTTCTGGTGAAATCGGATTGAGAATAGAGGATAGTGTTATTGTTAAGGCTAATGGCTGTGAAGTATTAACACATAGTCCAAAAGAGTTAATTGAAATAGGTATTTAGAAGGAGAAGAGTTAGATGATTTCCAGTAATGATTTCCGCCCAGGTGTAACCGTTGAAATCGACGGTAATGTATGGCAAGTAGTTGATTTCCAACACGTTAAACCAGGCAAAGGTGCTGCATTCGTACGTACTAAAATGAAAAACTTGCAAACAGGTTCCGTAGTAGAACGTACATTTAATGCCGGTGAAAAAGTGCCAAAAGCACACGTTGATCGTCGTCGTATGCAATACTTATACGAGTCTGATGGTGCTTATACATTCATGGATAACGAAACTTATGACCAAGTTGAACTTACCCTTGAACAATTAGGGGAAGCTAAAAACTTCCTTCTTGAAAATATGGAAGTATCCATCATGTTCTTCCAAGGTATCGTTATCGGTCTTGACTTGCCTGTAGCTGTAGAGCTTCGCGTTGTTGAAACAGATCCTGGTATCCGTGGTGATACTGCTACTGGTGGTAACAAACCAGCAGTATTAGAAACAGGCTACACTGTAAAAGTACCTCTCTTCATTGAAGTAGACGATGTACTTCGTATTGATACACGTACAGGTCAATACATCGAACGTGCCTAAAACTATTTCATTGATATAGTGGGCCAGATCTTTTAAATGTAATATAGTCCCCCATATATCTTTGTTGAGCTGAGCACTTGTCGTCTATGTCATTATATAGGGACAGGTGCTCTTTTTGAAAGAGGCCTATATGACTAAGAAAATAACTGAGTTAGAAACGGGTAAAATTAAAATTGCTGACGATGTATACGCTACTATTGTTAGTATGACCGCATTGGATACAAAAGGGATTCATCATATGAGTTCTACCTTTAATGACGGTGTAAATACATTTTTTGGACGTAAAAACGCCCATGAAGGTGTAAAAATTTCCTTCAATGATGAAGGGGCTCTTTCCGTAACATTGTACGTAAGTATATCCTATGGCTATCGCATACCAGATATTGCCCTTCGTTTACAAGAACGAATTAAAACGGCGCTCGTTAATTATACGGAAATAGATGTTGAAACTATTGATATCGTAGTCCAAGATATTATTTTTGATGATTTTACACCTGATACATCTCAAGGTGAAGAATAATAGGAGGACCTATGAGCCAAGACGATAAATTAAATTATGGTTTAGATACAGCAACTGTTGATATTGCTGATTCGGTGATTATCGATGTTGCTATCAAACCACTTAGCACAATTCCTGGTATTCATTCTTTAAGCCCTCGCTTATATGATGAGATTGTAGATGGTATTACAAATGCATTTGGTCAAAAAAATCTACCTGGTATCAATGTAAAACATAGAAAAGGATTTTTGGAAATCAATATTTATATCCGTGTTTTATATGGCTACAATGTAATAGATATAGCAAAACAATTACAATCTGAAATTAAACAAACCTTAAAGAACACGCTCGATCTTGATAATGTAAAGGTTGATGTACATATTGAAGGAATTGTGAAAGAATAATAGAGGAAACAACATGTCTAAAAAGAGAAATCGACGTGAAGCACGTCAATATGCATTCCAAGTGCTATACGCTAATGAATTTCACACTTGTAACGATGATGTAATCTTCCCTGAAGGCGAAGTAACTCTATCTATGGATATTGCTTATGCAAATCAAATGATTGACGGTGTATTAGCCCATACAGAAGAAATCGATACAATACTTAATCCATTTTGCACAAAACGTAAATTAGAACTTATGGATAAGGTAGACCGCGCTATTTTACGTCTTGCTATATGGGAGCTCAATTATAATAGTGAAGATGTATCTCCGTCTATCGTAATCAATGAAGCTGTACAATTAGCAAAATCTTTTGGTTCTGATGCATCTTACAAATTAATCAATGCTATTCTAGACGCTTATAACAAGAGTAAATAATGAAACAATACTTTCTAGGAATCGACACAAGCTGCTATACGACGAGCTGTGCCATCATTGATGATGAACTAAATATTGTAGGGGAAGCTCGTAAAATTTTGGACGTCAAATCTGGTATGAAAGGCCTTCAACAGTCTAATATGGTATTTCAACATACAAAGGTACTACCTCGTCTTATAGAAGCGTTAGTTCAAGTTCCGTTATCGGGAATTGGTGTCAGTGCCTTTCCTAGACGGGCTGATGATTCTTATATGCCAGCTTTTCTTGTAGGTCATAGTTTTGGTCGTGCGCTAAGCCATATGATGAAAGTACCAATGTACGAGTTTTCCCATCAAGAAAATCATATATTGGCAGCATTGCGCGACATAGGATCTATCCCAAATCAACCATTCTATGCCTTGCATCTTTCCGGTGGTACAACAGAACTTGTGCTAACAGAATATAAAGGTAAAGGTGTTTTTGAAAGTTCTATCATCGGTGGCTCTAACGATTTGCAAGGTGGACAATTTGTTGATCGCGTCGGTGTTGCGTTGGGCTTACAATTTCCTTGTGGCAAGGAATTAGAACGGCTTGCGTTACAAACGGATACATATGATCCATTACCTTCATCAGTTAAAGATGGATGGATTAGCTTTGCTGGTCCTTGTAGTGCGGCATTACGCAATATAGGAAATGGTGTCGCTCCTGCATCTATAAGTAAGGCACTCTTTAGTTGTATAGGAAACTCCTTAGAAAAATTATTGACATATCATCTTGAACATACACCAGTATCAACATTAGTTGCAGTAGGTGGTGTTATGAGTAATTCCATATTACGAAATCGTATTAAAGGTTTCTGCAATAAAAATGATGTAAAGGTTTACTTTGCAACTCCTAAGTTTTCCGTCGACAATGCTACTGGTAATGCCTACGGAGCATTATTAGCATCAAAAGAGTAGGTATATCGTGAATATATTAAGTATTACCCAATTAAATAACTTAATAAAACGAACAATAGATAGAGAATCTCTCCTTAAAAATGTATATGTTAGCGGTACTATTATCAATGCTAAACGTCATAGTAGCGGGCATGTATACTTCACACTCAAAGATGAGGAATCATCTATTGATGTGACGATGTGGTCTAGTACGGTGCAAAGCAAAGGTCTGGCTAATTCTTTTCAAAATGGATTATTAGTAACTATCAAAGCATCTGTTAATTTTTACAATAAAATGGGACGTTTAAATCTTATCGCTACGGATATGCAAGTAGGTTCTAAAAGCCCATTACAGCTTGAATTTGATGCATTACAAAGAGAGTTGGCTGCGTTAGGCTATTTTGATGATGCTCATAAACAACCTATACCAGTTTTATCTAGTTGTATCGGTATTGTTACATCTTCAACTGGTGCCGTTATACACGATATCTTACATATTAGTGAACATAGAAATCCTCTTATGCAATTTAAATTATTTTCTGTCCCTGTACAGGGTTCAACTGCTGGCCCCATTATAGCTAAAGGGATTGAGGCCGCTGATAAAGACCCTGATGTAGACGTAATTATCGTCGGTCGTGGCGGTGGATCAATGGAAGATTTATGGTGCTTTAATGATAGAGTAGTAATTGAGGCTATATATAATTCATCAACACCAATTATATCTGCTGTTGGGCATGAGACCGATTATACATTAGCAGATTATGCTGCTGATATACGTGGCGCTACACCGAGTCACGCTGCGGAAATCGCTGTACTTCCATTAGCTACATTGCAACAGAATTTACAACAAAAATTTGATTATATTCAGTACGTAATGAGTCAAACATTACAACAAAAACGCATCGAATTAAGTACGATTTTTAATCGCCGTCTTGGATTTCCTGCATTGCAATTGATTCACAAGCAAAACTCCTTATTGCAATCATATAAAGAAAAAATGCAAACACTTACATCACAGCGACTACAGCAGGAAAAATATAAACTTTCATTAATCACACAGGAATTGTCCTTACAAAACCCACTTCATTTAATGGTGAAAGGATACTCCAAGATAGAAAAAGAGGGCAATGTTGTAAAATCAGTGCAATATTTAGCAAAAGGTGATTCATTTAGCATTTCATTGAGCGATGGCTCTATACATGCAGTTGTAGAGGAGGTACTACCTAATGGCAGCATCACTGAAAAGTTATGAGAAAAAATATAAGGCTCTTGAAGATATAGTTCGCCAATTAGATGATGGCGAATTATCTATGTCAGAGCTCTTAAATCAGTATAAAAAGGGATTAACCTTAGTTAAGGAATGTGCAGATATGCTCGATTCTGTGGAAGGCGAAATTCAACAGATTATTGAAGAAGTACGCATTGGAGAGTAAAGGCTATGTTAAAAACATATTTAGAGACTAGCAAACAAACTATTGAACAATGGTTAAATACCATATTAAAATCTCCTATACCAGAATACGAACGCCTATATGAATCTATGAATTATAGTTTATTACAAGGTGGTAAACGAATTCGTCCCATTTTAACAAAGGCTGTACTTGAATCTATGAATATGGATGCCTCCTTATATAAAGAATTCCTTTGTGCTTTGGAGTGCATTCATACGTATTCATTAGTTCATGATGATCTACCGGCTATGGATAATGATGATTATCGACGCGGTAATTTAACTAATCATAAAGTATATGGTGACGGTTTAGCAATTCTTGCTGGTGATGGTTTATTGACCTATGCATTCCAACTTTGTTCTGAAAATAAAACCGCATCAGCAAATCAAAAAATCAAAGCGATTCAATGCTTAGCAACTGCAGCTGGTCCTGAAGGAATGGTGGGCGGTCAAGCATTCGATTTACTTTCTGAGGGAAAACATATACCGCTTGAGGAATTAAAAGTCTTACATGGTGGTAAAACGGGAGCCCTCTTTAATGCGGCAATAGAGTTAGGCCTTATCTTATCTAATGCTGAGAAAGAAAAGTATACAGCCTATATGACCTATGCCAATTGTTTAGGATTGCTATTCCAGATTACAGATGATATTCTCGATGTAACAGGAACTATAGAGGAGCTGGGCAAAACACCCGGTAGTGATATGCGTCAAGACAAATCTACTTATGTTTCCTTATTAGGCCTAGAAGGTGCTCAAAATGAAGCGCATAGGGTCGCCCAAAATGCTCATTCGGCACTATCGACGTTAACAGATAAAACAGAAATATTAAGTGCTATTATCGATTATTTAATGGAACGTACACATTAATATCTAAAGGATGAAGTCAGATGTACCATATTTTTGAAGAAATTTGTCATAATTATATAGCTCAAGCGGCATTTTGGGGCTGGTTTTCCGCGCAAGCCATTAAATTCTTGTGGCAATTAATTCGCTATCGTACATTACGGTTGGAACGACTTGTAGGATCTGGTGGATTTCCTAGTTCTCATACATCCTTTGTTATTTCAACGACAACTGCATTATATTTTAAAAATAATGGTATTACAGATTTATTTGTAGTAGCCCTTGTATTCTCCATCGTTGTTATGTATGACGCATCTGGTGTGCGTAGGGAGGCCGGTAGACAAGCTCAAATTTTAAACCAAATTGTAGAGTATTTTAGCAAACGTAATATTCCGGTCATCTTAAAAGGTCGTGAAATCGCCTTAAAAGAATTATTAGGTCATACACCAATCGAAGTATTTGGTGGTTTAATACTAGGCATACTGGTTGCATATATTCAATATTTCTATGTATATAATGGTGTAATATGAGTAATAAAGAACGTTTAGATATTCTTCTTGTAAATCGAGGATTATTTGAAAGCCGCGAAAAGGCAAAAGCTGCTATTATGGCTGGTCAAATTTTTATGGATACCACAAGAATTGATAAAGCGGGTACAAAGGTTCCTGTCGATGCCAATCTTACAGTAAAAGGGAATACCTTACCATATGTAAGTCGCGGTGGCTTAAAATTAGAAAAAGCTATTCAAATATATCCTATCGATTTAACTGATGCAGTTATGGTTGATATTGGTGCTAGTACTGGTGGTTTTACCGATTGCGCTTTGCAAAATGGCGCTTCAAAAGTGTTTGCCATTGATGTAGGATATAATCAACTAGCTTGGAAATTACGCCAAGATGAACGAGTTATCAACATGGAAAAACAAAATATACGCACTGTTACACCTGAGCAACTAGGTGAACTTGTAGATTTTATCTCTATCGATGTGGCCTTTATATCCCTTGATAAAGTATTACCTGTTGCTACAACCTTATTAAAAGATACAGGTTCTCTTGTAGCCCTCATAAAGCCACAATTTGAAGCTGGTAAGGAAAAGGTTGGTAAAGGTGGTATTGTTCGTGATAGATTAGTCCATGAAGAAGTCCTGCAACGTATATTGCAATTTGCTTATGATTGTCGACTTTATTTACATGGTTTAACATTCTCACCAATCAAAGGAACCGAGGGAAATATTGAATTTTTAGGTTATTTTACTAAATCTGAAGATGATGCATTATCAATAACTGATGAATTAATTACAGCAGTTGTCGATGAAGCTCACGCGTTATAGGAGATAGATTTATGCGTATTGGTTTTTTTCCTAACATGGGCAAAAGTACAATAATGGCCGTTTTAAAAATGGCTGCACACATCTGTAGAGAAGAACAAATAGAAGTATATTTACCAGATGATCTTGAAAGACCTGATACTTATAAAGTGTTACAAATTCCTAAAGATCATGTGCTTCCTAGACCAGAAATTTTCAAACATATTGACGTGGCTTTTAGTTTTGGTGGTGACGGTACCATCATTCATTTAGCACGACAAATCTTCTCTTACAATATACCTGTATGTGGTATCAATTTAGGGGAGCTAGGCTTCTTAAATCAAATTGAAGTACATCAATTACAAAGCCACATTAAACGAGTTGCGCAAGGTGATTATACTATTGAAAAAAGAGGCCATTTACATGCCTGTATTGATAGAGAAGATGGTTCTAAAGAAGAATTAGTACCAATTATCAATGAAGTTGTAATTACAAGAGCAGAACCTGCTAAAATGGCACGTATTAATTTAGCGGTTAATAATCAACATACTCAAATGTATCCTTCAGATGGTCTTATCATTTCATCTGCTACTGGTTCAACAGGGTATAATTTATCTGCTGGTGGTCCCATTATGAAACCTGATAATCGTTCTATTATTATTACACCTGTGGCGCCTCATTTAATTCAAGGTATTTCGATGGTGTTAGAAGAGCATGATACGATTCAAGTCACTATGCCTGAACGAGAAGCTAAATTGCACATATGCATAGATGGAACATTTGATTATTCTTTTACAAACAAAGAGACTCTACATATTTCATCTAACCCTGTATATTGTTTATTTGTTCGCTTCAAAGATCAATGTTTCTTCGGTACATTATTTAAAAAATTGGCATCTCGTAGGGACGAGTTATTATAAGGAGTGTGAACGCATATGATTAACATCAACAATGCAGTTCAATTTCAACATCTCATTTGGGATCATATCATGAAATCCGCCTCTGTTGTAGTGGATGCAACATGTGGCAATGGCCACGATTTGCTATATTTAGCACAACGAGCTAAAGCAGAGTGTCATCTCTATGGTATTGATATTCAAGAACAAGCAATCGGTGCTAGTAGGCAATTATTAGCATCTAAGACATTACAATCTGATGTGACGATAACATTCCTACATAATTCTCATGATATTGCGTTACATGAAGCAATTAAAGAAAATAGCATAGATTTAATTATCTTTAATTTAGGGTATTTGCCAGGTGGGGATCACCGAATTATAACGCGTCCAAAACATACCATAGACGCACTAAAAAACGCCTTTCCTAAATTGGCCAAGGATGGGGCCATAACAATTGTTGCTTATCCTGGTACGCCAGAAGGAATGAATGAGAAGGAAGAATTACAGTTCTTCTTATCAGAATTAGAGCAAAATAAGTTCAATGTATGTCATTGGCATCCTTTAAATCAAGTAAATAATCCACCTGAATTATTTATTATACAAAAACGTTAGCATATACTCCTTACAGTATAGAAAATTTATAATATTCCTATAATTCTGCTATACTTAAAATGCATAATGACCTATAAAAGACCCATAATTGGGTCTTTTATTTATTTATAGCACAAAAAAATGTATAAATTATAAATTCTGTATAAATAGATGAACCATATATTATGTGCATTTATAAGTAGTATTTTCGCTTTCTTTTTAAAAAATATAAAACATTCTCATTATATGCATAAGACGTATGGTATATACGGTATATACCATATATTAATTTTGAATATATGGTATAATAATGTAGAAAAGATACTATTCTCTTTTATGTGCAAGGTTTTAAAAAAGGGAGATCAAAATGAAACGCTATCGCTACAACAAAATTAAGGAAATTGTCCAGTCTAAGGCGATTGAAACACAAGAAGAGTTAGCAGCAGCTTTATTACAAGAAGGCATTGAAGTAACACAGGCTACCGTCTCTCGTGACATTAAAGAGTTAATGTTAATTAAAATTCCTACTGGCGATGGACATTATCGGTATGCATTGTCTCCAGAAGAAAATGTGGTTCTTTCACGCAGTCGTATAAATAGACTATTCCAAGATTCATTAATCAAGGTTGATCACAGTCTTAACCAAATCGTGCTACATACGATTCCTGGTTCAGCACAATCTGTAGCATTTTCAATTGATCATGCTAAATGGTCTGAATTGATTGGTACACTAGCAGGGGATGATACAATTTTACTTATTGCCCGCTCTGAAGAAGATGTACCTGCAATTCTCACAAGAATTCAAGATTTAATGAAGGATTAATTATATGTTAACGCAAATGAGCATTCGCAACTTTGCGTTGATTGAGCAAATGAATATTTCATTTAAAGATGGCATAACTATCTTTACCGGCGAAACTGGGGCAGGTAAATCCATATTGATGGATGCTTTCAGTATCTTACTAGGAGAACGCGCTAGTAGCGAGTTTATTCGTCATGGTAAAGATAGTTTTGTTATAGATGGCATATTCGACATTGCTAATCACCAAAGTTTATTAGATGTATTAGAATCAAAAAATATTATAGTAGAAGATGATCAACTTATTTTATCTCGATCCTTTAATACTTCTGGTAAATCGATGATATTGGCTAATGATCAACCAATTCCTTTAAAAGCACTTAAAGAAATTGGTCAGTTATTAGCAGATATACATGGCCAATATAGCAATCAAAAATTATTGAATCCAGATTCGCATCATGAATATCTAGATAGTTATAATGAAGTTGGGCTAAAAGCTTATCAAGAATATAAGGAAGCCTATAAAGAATATAAAGCAGCGAAGCAAGCATTAGATAATTTATCTGAACATATGGCGGAGCGTGCTCGTGAGCTTGATATGCTACGCTTTCAGATAGATGAAATAGAAGAAGCAGGTTTACAACCTGGTGAAGACGAAGCCATCGCTGAAGAATTAAAACGTCTAGATAGCTTTGATCATATTGATAAGGTACTTGGCTCATGTTATGATGCATTTTACAGCGGACGTCATCCTTTATTAGATACGGTGAACGCTATAAAGGTAGAGGTAAATGATCTTGTTAAATATGATGATGAGGTTAAAGAGATTTCGGAACTAGTCAATTCTGCATACTATCAATTAGAGGAAGCTGCACAATCACTAGATCGATATAGAGATTCCATTAGCTATGATGAAGAACGCTATGCGTATTGCCAAGATAGAGATTCTACTATTTATGGTTTAAAGAAGAAATATGGTGATACCGTTCAGGACATATTAAATTATGAAGACAAAGCTCAACAACGCCTAGAGGAACTAGAGTCTGAAGTTTGTGAACAAGGTCAGCTGGAGGAGTTGTTAGCGGAAAAAGAAAGTAATGCTAAGAAAGCATTAACTAAGCTTACAACTGTTAGACAAGAAAATGCCATTATAATTGCAAAACAATTACATACTGAATTAGCAGATTTAGGCATGGAAAAAGGGGATATCCGTTTCTATATTGATTCTAGCGAAGACCTTTTACCATTAGGCGCTAAATCTATCGAATTATTGTTTTCAGCTAATAAAGGTGAGCAATTATTACCACTACACAAAGTGGCTTCTGGCGGTGAATTAGCTCGTATAGCATTAGCTTTTAAATCTGTATTCCGTACAGATAATCATAAGACCCTTGTATTCGATGAAATTGATGTCGGTATTAGTGGTGATATTGCATTAAAAGTTGCAGAAAAAATATTGACTTTATCTAAAACAAATCAGGTATTCTGTATAACACATTTACCTCAAACTGCAAGCATAGCAAAACAACATTATCATCTTACTAAACAGGAACATGAAGGGCGAACAATATCTACATTATCACAATTAAATGATGAAGAACGTCTATCACAAATAGCTTCCATGATGTCTGGAAAAGGAATGTCTAACACGGCTCTGGCAGCTGCAAAAGAACTTATTGACCATTTCCATTGACTAAATACGCATAATTACTTATACTTATTATAATAACTCAATAATAAGGTAGAGGTGCGGGTATAAAGAGTCATCATGAGGAGTCGGCAAACAATGAGTCATGATAAAAGGTGTGCTTGCCGAAGTGGGGTGATTGCCAAGTCATCATGCTGGTTGTCTATTTAATAGGTAGACAACTGTCATCAATATTGATATTGGTGGAGTGCTATCATAGATCTTGTTTAATTAACGATGAATCGTATATATTAAGCCAGTGGATAGCTTTCCACTGGCTTTTTTGGAGGTAAATATGATTCGAGTAATGGTAAACGGTGCAGGCGGCAAAATGGGTCGCGAAGTCGTAAAAGCAGTACATGCAGATTCTGAATTAACATTAGTAGGGGGAATCGATCCAACTAAGGACGAACAAGACATTGGTACTGTAGCAGGTATTGAGCCACTACAAATTACAATGGCTCCATCCGTAGACGATGTACTCGGAAATAATAAGCCTGATGTTATTGTAGATTTTACAAACCCTGCAGTTATTTTTGAAAATGCAAAAAAAATCCTTTCTGCTGGAGTTCATCTAGTGATTGGCACCACAGGTTTGACAGAAGAACAACGTAATGAATTACATGAAATTGGTCTAAAGAATCAAGCTAACTGTCTAGTAGCACCAAACTTTTCTTTAGGCGCTGTAATGATGATGAAAGTAGCCGCTGATTTGGCACCATATTTCCCAGATGTGGAAATCATCGAGTTACATCACAATCATAAATATGATGCACCATCAGGAACATCCATTTTGACTGCAAAACTCATTAATGATGCTAAACAAGCTGCTAATGTGACAAGTTCTGAAGACTTGACACGTGAAAGCTTACCTGGTGCACGCGGTGCAAAGGTAGACGATATTACTATTCATAGTGTACGATTACCAGGTTACGTAGCTCATCAAGAGGTATTATTTGGTGGTCATGATGAAACATTGACTATTCGACACGATAGCTTAAGCCGTTTATCCTTTATGCCTGGCGTTGTACTAGCATGTAAGAAAATTACCTCTAAACCAGGCTTAACATATGGCTTAGAACATTATTTATAATTTTCATTAAATAGATTATTTTAGGAGACGAGAGATGAAAAAACCTAATGTAGCAATCCTTGGTGCCACTGGTGCAGTAGGGGCAGAATTTATTACACTTATTGAAGAGCGTAATTTCCCTTATGAAAATTTAAAATTATTAGCATCTTCCCGTTCTGCAGGCATAGAACTGACTGTAAATGGCAAAACTTATATTGTAGAAGAAGCTAAACCAGAATCTTTTGACAATATTGATATTGCATTATTCGCAGGTGGGTCTATTTCTAAAACATTAGGTCCTGAAGCGGCAAAACGCGGTGCTATCGTTATCGATAATTCCAGTGCATTCCGTATGGATCCAGAGGTTCCTCTTGTTGTACCAGAGGTTAACCCAGATGATATCTTAACGCATAAGGGTATCATTGCTAACCCAAACTGCTCTACAATCATCATGTGCTTAGGCTTAAAACCACTTCATGATTTGTCTCCCATTAAACGCATTGTCGTATCTACATACCAAGCAGTATCTGGTGCCGGTAAAGAAGGTATTGAAGAGCTAGAAAGACAAGTACAAGAATTCACTGAAGGTAAAGAAATGACAGCTAATTTGTTACCTACTGGTTCTGCGCCAAAACACTATCCAGTAGCTTTCAATTTATTACCTCAAATTGATGTATTCTTGGAAAACGATTATACTAAAGAAGAGATGAAGATGGTTTACGAAACACAGAAAATCCTTCACGATGATACTATTCAAGTAGTACCAACAACCGTTCGTGTTCCTGTATATCGTTCTCATTCTGAATCCGTATTAGTTGAAACAGAAGCACCAGTATCTGTAGAGGATTTCCGTAAAGCCTGTGCAGCATTCCCAGGGTTACAAGTAAAAGATAATCCTGCTGAGCAAGAATATCCAATGCCATTGTATACATCTAATCAAAACGATTGTGAAATCGGTCGTATTCGTAAAGATTTATACAATGATAAAGGTATGAATTTCTGGATTGTAGGGGACCAAATCCGCAAAGGTGCTGCATTAAATGCATTACAAATTGCAGAATATTTAGTAGAAAAACAAGCATTTTAATATCCATCAAGGGGGAGATTACTATGAAAACCTTTGGTCGTGTATTAACGGCAATGATTACATCATTTAATGAAGATGGATCCGTCAATATTGACAATACATTAACCATAGCACATCATCTTTTAGAAAATGGGTCTAATGGTTTAGTCGTTTGTGGAACAACAGGTGAAAATCCTACTATATCCCGTGAAGAAAAAGCAGCGCTTTTTAAAGCGGTAGCAAAAGAATGTAGTCATAAAGGAACTATTATTGCCAATGTAGGCTCTAATGATACAAAAGCATCTGTTGATTTTGTAAAAGAAGTTTCAGATATTCCTGGTATTAATGGATTCCTAGTAGTGGTACCTTATTATAATAAACCAAATCAACAAGGACAATATTTGCATTTTAAAGCTATTGCAGAAGCAACTACTTTACCAATCATGATATACAATGTGCCAGGTCGTGTCGGTACTGGTATATTACCAGCTACAGTAGCGCGACTTCACAAAGAATATCCTCATATATGTGCTATAAAAGAAGCTAGTGGTAATGTACTAATAGCTTCTGAAATCAAACGTTTAATGCCTGATGATGATTTCATGGTATATAGCGGTGATGATGGACTTACATTACCAATGCTAGCCGTTGGTGGTTGTGGTGTTGTATCCGTTGTTGGACATGTAGCTGGCAAAGATATGAACGCTATGATTGCAGCCTATGAAGACGGTAATACAAAAGAAGCGTTACGCTTACATCAAAAAATAGGCGATATTATCAAAGCCATGTTCGTTACAACCAATCCCATCCCTATAAAATATGCTGTTCGTAAGCTTGGATTACCATCTGGTGCATTCAATCTTCCAATGTGTGAACCATCTCCAGAAGAGGCAGCATGCATAGATAAAGCATTAACTGAATATCTAAAATAAGAGATAAGAGTATAGAAAACCAGTAACTACATTTGTGGCTACTGGTTTTACTTTATAATAAGCATATTATAAATATTATCTTTGATGACTATAAATATATTTTTGTGTGTCAGATTTTATTATGATATAATCTCACATGAGATAGTATTTTTAACTATACTCTAGTCTACTGTTAATTCATGATAAACATATAAATTGTGAAAGTTCGAATCGACCATTAGGCGGTTACATTTAATACACAAGGAGTTTAACATGGAACTAACAATGTTAAAAGGTAAAATTCACAGAGCTACTGTGACTCAAGCAGAACTTGATTATGTAGGGAGCATTACAATTGATACTGATCTTTTGAATGCATCTGGAATACGTGAATATGAACAAGTTCAAATTGTAAACATTAATAATGGTGCACGTTTTTCCACATATACAATTGCTGGAGAATCTGGTAGTGGTGTAATCTGTTTAAACGGTGCTGCAGCAAGACATGTACAGGTAAAAGATAAGATTATTATCATGTGCTATGCTCAGCTTAATGAAAATGAGGTAGATACCCATAAGCCTCTCGTTGTTTTTGTAGATAATAATAATAAGATAAGTCATATAAAAAACTATGAAAAACATGGTTTATTAGTGGATCAAGACTAACTGTTTTTGATCGAATTACGGTAGACTGTATAGGACTATCTTTGTATTTACAATTTACAAGTAACGGAGGAATTCTTATGGAAATTATAACTACAATAGAAAAAGTACGAAATACAATAAACACTTGGAGAAAACAAGGGTATTCAATTGGATTTGTGCCTACTATGGGATACTTACATGATGGTCATGCTGCATTAATTGATGAAGCAAGAAAAAATAATGACAAGGTTGTTGTATCTATATTTGTTAATCCTACTCAGTTTGGAGAAAACGAAGATCTAAGCTCCTATCCAAGAGATTTAAATCGAGATAAAACACTATGTGAATCACATGGGGTTGACCTCATATTTACACCTAGCCCAGATGAGATGTATTGCAATAGAAAAGCCTTTGTAAATATTATTGATTTATCTGATACATTGTGTGGCGTTCGTAGACCAATTCACTTTAAAGGTGTTTGTACTGTTGTAGCAAAATTCTTTAATATTATTCAACCTAATAATGCTTATTTTGGTGAAAAGGATGCACAACAATTAGCCATTATACGTAAAATGGTTTTCGATTTAAACTTCCCAGTAAATATAATTGGAGTGCCTATCGTTCGTGAATCAGATGGTCTAGCAAAATCTTCTCGTAATACATATTTATCTAGTGAAGAACGAAATGCTGCCACAATATTGTATAAAGCTATTCAAGAGGGAAAACAAGCTATTAAATGCGGGGGTTCTGCAGATACTATTATTAATACTATGACAAATATTGTTGATACAGAACCATTAGCAAAAATAGATTATATCTCAGTTGTCGATGCTAATACAATGCAACCTGTTCAAGAGATTACATCTCCAGTATTGGTCGCTATGGCTGTATACATTGGATCTACACGACTTATTGATAACTTCTCGTTCGATACAAAATAGGGAGGGAAGTTATGAATTATTTCCAAACACTAACGCATATAATCTCCAAGTACTTAATGGTCCTAATCATCGGTTTTTCGTGTCTAGCTTATATGGTGCCTGATTACTTCACATGGGCCATAGCTTATACACCATTTTTACTAGGCATTGCTATGTTTGGTATGGGGCTTACAATTAAGTTTGAAAGCCTATGTAATATTCTTAAATACCCAAAAGATATTTGTATCGGCGTACTGGCACAATATACGATTATGCCTTTATTAGCATGGGGAATTTGTCATGTATTTACTTTACCTCCTGATATTGCCATCGGTGTTATATTAGTCGGCTGTTGTCCTGGTGGCACAGCTAGTAATGTTATTACATACATTGCTAAAGGGGATGTACCTCTATCAGTAGGGATGACAATTATGTCGACATTAATAGCCCCTATCGTAACACCATTATTAATCTTATATATTGGTGGTGCCTGGGTAGATGTAGCATTCCTTCCAATGATGATAACAATGATGAAAGTAATCATTGTACCAATCTTATTAGGTGGTGTCATTCAATATGTTTGTAAATCACACATCAATACACTAACCAGTATAAGTCCTATATTTTCAATGATTGCTATTATATTATTAATAGCAGCCATTATTGCAGTTAATAGGGACAAGCTATTAGTTTCTGGTTTACTAACTCTTATTGTAGTTGGTATTCATAATATTCTAGGCTTACTTTTAGGTTTAAGCGTAGGTAAAGTGCTTAAATTAAAATACGATAAAACTACTGCATTAGCGATAGAGGTGGGAATGCAAAATAGTGGACTAGCTGTAACATTGGCAGCCACTAACTTTGCACTAAATCCACTAGCAACTCTTGTAGGAGCTATATTCAGTGTATGGCACAATATATCAGGTGCTATATTTGCTAGTTTACGAAGATAAAAATATCGGTATAACAAAAAGACGGCAACTTACGTTGCCGTCTTTTTGTTATATTCTATCTCTTACAAGACCAATCACAAGGCCTTCAATATGACAATCATCTACAATAATTGGATCAAAATCATCATTTTCAGGTTGTAAACGAATATGTCCATTTTCCTTATAAAAACGCTTAACAGTAGCTTCATCGTCGATACGAGCCACCACAATATCACCATTATTAGCTGTATTTTGATGACGTACTATAAGCATATCACCTTCATACATACCAATATTCATCATGGATTCGCCTTGTACACGGAGCATAAAACAATCTGAATCACCTGTAAGCTGAACCGGTAAAGTCAATGTAGCCTCCAAGTTCTCAACAGCGGTAATAGGAGTACCTGCTTGTACGGTACCGATGAGGGGAACTTGTTTTAAACCAGCACCAAGAAATTCAAAATTATCAGAGCTAGTTGTTTCATTATTGTTCTTAGATACAGAAATAGTAGGCTTATTATCATCTAAAATCGTAATAGCACGGTTTTTATTCGGATCACGTTTGATATATCCAAACTTTTCTAATGTATTTAAGTGGGATTGTACAGTAGATGTAGAGCTAAGACCTACATAAGCACAAATTTCACGAACAGTAGGGCAACGGTATTCATTATGTAATGAATCACGAATAAACTCTAATATACGACGTTGTTTCGTATTAATATCAGTAGCTGGGCGTCTCACAAGAACCTCCGATAATGTACCAAAAAAAGGATATATAAAAGTATATACTATAATTATTTGCTTTATAAGCTTATTATATAGGTATTTTAATACTTTTGCAAACATTTGTTCTAAAACACTTGACCGAACATCTGTTTGTGTGCTATTATTTCATTGTAAACAAACAAACGTTCTGAATTTTATATTCGATATATAAAAGAGGTAATGTATTATGAAACACATTATGATTATGTTAAGCATCTGTTTTGCAATGGTAATTGGTTATCAACAAACAACACCAGCGATGGAGTCTCATACAATTCAAGAGGTAACAGTTCAAGAAGGTGATACTTTATGGGACATTGCTGCTCGTTCAACTGGATCTAGTGTAGATATTCGTGAAGTCGTATTTGAAGTTAAAGAATTAAATAATATTTCAAATTCTGGCGCATTGACACCTGGAACAAAACTTAAAGTTCCAGTATATAAATCTGATAGTCCTACACGAGCTATGGACTATATGGCTCAAAATTAAATATATGTGAAAAAGGCTAGTATTGATTATATCCTATGAAGGAATAATCAATACTAGCTTTTTCCGTTTTATAAATCTATCTAAATCGTTTTTCAAAAATAGTAGAAATAGGATTATCTACAAATTTATTGGCTTCATTAATATAACGCCTCACCATATTAACACTATGATGTCGTGTTTGACGCATTATATTACGCTCCTCAACACCATAGGAAGCTGCTGTTGTAGCAAAGCCATGCCGTAAACTATGGGCTCCATACATGGATGGATCTAAACCTATAAGAGAGGTATATTTTTTTACAATTTCTGCAATAGATTTATCGGAAATTGCAGTTTTGCGTAATGACATTGATTTAGTAAAACCTCTAAAAACCGGTCCTGATGTGATACCACTAGCGGTAAGCCATTTTTTTAAAGCTCGAACCGCATCTAGTGGAGATCCTTGTAAACTTGGAATAGCAACTATAGCGCCTTGACCCTCTTGATCAGCCTTAGAGGAAGCTATAAATATTTCAAGGCCTTGCGAAGAGAACTTTAAATTTTCAACGGTTAAAGCAGCAATTTCACTTCGCCGAAAAGCCCCCATAAAACCGACAAGTAAAATAGCCTTATCACGAAGTTTTTGTATCTTTGGTATATCAATGGTATCCATACACTCTAAAATATCTTCTATATCATCGAGCAGAATAGGGGTTTTACCTTGTTGAAAGGTGCCTTTTAATCGGCGTATACCTCGCAAAGCTTGTTTTACTAACGGAGACATACAAGGATTTTCTCGAGAACCTGAAGCATTATAATTCTCTGAAATAGCACTAATTCGACGTGCAATAGTATTTGCTTTTGCATAATCTGCTAAATCATTAATGTAATTGACAATAGTTTCTGGCGTAGCAGGAAAATAAGATACCTTTTGATAATTACACCAATCTACAAAATCATCCCAATCTGATTCGTAGGCATTTACCGTATTTTCTGCCTTTGAAAGTAAAATACTTTGCTTAGCCTTCATAGATAGTTTTGTACTCTTCATCAATGCATCGTTATGACGCAGATAAAAATGTTTTTTTTCTTCTTTAGACTGTGACATATATGATCCTTTTACTAACACTATGCTATTATTGTATCACATTAAAATAGCGAATTATGCTATAATTAGATGATTTTGAACCAAATTTCTCGAATTTTATTTGAAAGATATAATGATGAACTTAAAACAATTATTATGTAGTGTATTAATCGGTTCTTGTCTATTTACTAGTGGTTGCAGCTTAATTCCTACGGATGGCACAATTACATATGGCCTGTATTATGAGGATCAAGATATCTCAGGATATTCTAGAGATGCTGTTAGCTCCTTAATTCATACAGAGGCTAGTAATAATAAAACAATTACGATAACAATACCAAATCAAGGTACGCGACAAGTAAAAGTAAAAGATTTAGGAATTACGCTTGATACAGCTAGTACGGAATCTAATATTTTTACCTATGGTTATGAAGATGATTTAAAAACGCTCATCATGCATAGGATTACTGCTTTTATCTATAAAGTACATATAAACCCTGTATATAAACTTGATGAAGTAACAGCAAAAGCATATTTTACAGAATTAGCAAAACAAATCGATGTATCAGGTCATGATGCGTTATTAACGGTTGAAAATGGCCAAGTCAAGATGACACCTTCAAAAGAAGGAAAACGCGTTGATATTGATGAGACAATTAAACAATTAAAAGCTCAACTAGAAGAAAATAATTTTAACAATATTTCTATAGAATTTACATCTAAAGATACAGTTCGTGTTACAAACGATGATGTAAAACCATTAACAGCTGTTATAGGTAGTTATACTACAAATTTTGATGCGTCTAACACCAATAGAACTCATAATATTGAGCTAGCATCAACCAAAATTAGCGGTACATTAGTCAAACCTGGTGAGGTCTTTTCCTTTAATGATGTTGTCGGTGAACGTACGGCAGAAGCTGGCTATGATGATGCACCAGTTATTATTGATGGAAAATTAGTACCGGGTATTGGTGGCGGTATTTGCCAAGTTAGCTCTACATTATTTAACACTGCATTACTATCTGGTATGAACATCATTGAGCGAACACCTCATTTTGAACCTGTTAGCTATATTCCTGCAGGACGTGATGCAACCGTTGCATACGGATATTTGGACTTTCAATTTAAAAATCCATATGCTCATAATATCTATGTATTAAGTGTTATGAATAACGGACAACTAACAATATATATCATAGGTGTACCAGAAGACGTACCGAAGTCTGTTTCCATCAGTGTTGGCGATCGTACGGATATTCCAAATCAAACGATAACCAAAATAGATCCTTCTGCCAAAGAGGATAGTACAGAAGAAGGTCATATTGGATTTAGAATTAATACATATCGTACAATAACATATGGTAATTGGGTCACTACAACAGATGTATTTGAGTCTACATATGATCCAGTAGATACGATTATTACTAAGAAACCTGCAGCACCAGAACCTGCAAAAAAAGACTCACCAAAGAGTAAAACAAAAAGATAAATATTAACATTCTATTAAATATGGCCTAATCTATTGACCGAATGCATAGATTAGGCTATTATTTTAACTTGTAGTAAGGTGTTTATACCTGAAAACGCTAAAATTACATATTTTATTCTCAATAATTATCAATTAAAATCATAAGTTGAGGTTCACTATGGATACAATTTTACAATTTGACCATACAGTCATATTTTATATACAACAACATTTTATTAGTTCTTATTTAACACCAATCATGTACTGGTTATCCAAAATAACAAGTGCAGGTGCTTTATGGATTTTGATTTCTATTATATTAATGATTCAAAAGAAATATCGCGTTATTGGCCTTGGAATGTTCATTTCCTTAGTCTTAGTATTCATCATAGGCGACCAAGGGTTAAAACCTCATGTAGCGCGTTTAAGACCATTTGTAGATTTCCCTGAAGTACCATTGGTAGCACTGCCACCAGCAGCAACGACATATTCATTTCCATCAGGACATAGTTTTGGATCATTTGCGGCTGCAACAGCATTATACTTAGGATTAAGTAATATATGTCCAACAAAAAGATTCTGGGGCGTTATAGCGTTGATTGGTGCATGTGTAGTAGCATTTGCACGAGTATACTTATTTGTACATTATCCAACAGATGTATTAACTGGATTAGTATTAGGTATTATCGTAGGTTGCATTGCATGGAAAATCGCAAAAGCCTTATGGTCTTGGTGGACTGGTCGTAAAAACGAAGTAGAATACGAACCATATACATTTAAACGTAAAAACTAATAACCTTGAAAATATTGATTGGGCCTAGCTTAGGCCCAATTTTTATGCCTTAAATTACTTCCGATAAATTATCGTTATCGGAAGTAATTGTAAAAAAGAAAAACTAGCCTATATTTCTATAAGCTAATTTACTCTTTTATAATATATCAATCATCATGTTCTGATAAGTATTTCATATAATTATTAAATATCGGCTCATCAATGGTAACTTTATCAAACTCAGGATTAACTAAAATTTTACCATACCTATTCATAAGACCATATGTTTTACCAGATTGAACTACGTATAAATCATTATAATACGCCGTAATATCATCAATTGTTTCTGGCAGTATAAATATTATATGACCATCATTAGAATCAATTACATATTTTTTATTTCCCAATGTGGCCACAGTAAATTTATCAATCATATAAATAGGTTTTGATGTATCAATCGTATCATAAGCCTTATCAACTAACATTCCATTTTCTGCATTAAAAATATACGCTTTTTCAGCTGTTCTTAACACAAAACTACGATCACTTAATCTTTCAAAGGATTTGAATTTAAATGGTATTACTACTTTGTCTACAAGATTTATAATACCATATTTCTTATGTTCATCAGCCGCAACAAAATACTTAAAATCATCTCCTAAAGATTCTATATAACTGTATTTAGGGTTAATAAAGATATCACCGTCTAATAGCCTAATACCATATAAGGTTTTACCCTTTTTATCAACTATAGAAAATGGTATGAATTGAGTAGATGGTTCTCGACTATATCTAATTCCATTATAACCATTTCCATATCCACTACCATCTCCCTCCATGAGTTCATAATTATATTTATTTATAGTATGAGTCGCAGTATCTTCGTCTATTTCTATACCATCATTAGTTACATATTTAATATATCCATCTGCTGTCTCTATTTTTAGCAGTGCAACCTGTCCAGATCCATTATAATATTTATTTACATTTTCCCATGTGCTTGTAATAGGATTATTTATAACTAATGAACCTGTACTTATATTGTAAAGATACCAAAACTCACCTTTTTTACCATATATTAAATTATCCGAACAATAATAATAGGCACTAACAACGTCATTTATAGCATATGTACCATCAGACTTGACTAGCTTAAACCCATCCTTTGTCAAAGCCCGAGCATACTCATAAGAAAACTCATAATCATATCCTGCTGGTAAATAGACCATCGAATTTAAATTTATATAGCGCTTTTGATTATTATCATAAAATGAAGCGTATGCATATCTTTTTCCAAAATCACCAATGTAATTTACATGTAAATCTTTATAAGGACCTAAAATCCATTGTCCCGTTTCATCAACAATGGTATTTCCTGCTGGTGATTCTAAAGTAATATAGTTTTTTGCATCAGCCGTATTGCCCAATGTAAGAAGTATTGCTAAGGCAAGAAAAATTCTCTTCATGAATCTCTCCTTTCGTACAACACAATAATAATTATTATTATTTTACCATAATTTTCAATATATATATTGAAATATATCGAATTAAGTTGTAAAATAATCATATAAGTTATCTAAATTACTCATATTAACTCTCAAGGGAGGTCAATTATATGTGCTGGTGTGATATTGTAAGTAAAGCTAAAATTGGTAGTTTAAAAAATCTCGGAAATGGTATGGAACATTCCCTCCGCTTTTTGGTTGAGGTTATTCTAGGTCTTAGCATTTTACGAGTTATTATTAATTGGATATTCGGAATCTAATAATTACACATAGGATTATATTATTAAAGGCGCCTAGCATTGCTAAGCGCCTTATTTATATCTCTATTTAGTTATTGTATGATACTGTTTAGAATTTTCTACTCCTCAGGCTCATCACTGCAGCTGATGAATTCTATTATAATTTGACATATATTGCCCTCTTCATCAAAGGCCCAATATACAGGATATAATCCATCGCCAAAACCAGATTGTACCATAGGTACATATAGATTAGTATCAGGTATATTAAAATTAATCCAGTCCCCACCAGATCGTTGGAATTTAGGATTTGCTAACGCATTTAGTTTAAATAATTCATCAAAATAATCGTCATAGATATTACTATCAGGATTATTTTCATACCACTGGCGGTCAAATTCTTTATATGCATCTACCGTTACTTTATCAACTATGGTTGCCAATCCAGCATCGACAGGAAAGCCGATATAGCTTTCACCATCATCTAATTCACTAAGATCTTCATGGCCTTTAAGAGCTAATTCATATTGAACAGGTTTTGTATCTTTAAAAACCACTCTTGTTAGGACATATCTATAATAATCTGTATCAAGTTCAGCCACTTTTGTTTCTATTGGATATGTGCCTGGCTCAACAGTTCTAATATAACTCTTATTATCTACTGCAGCTAAATAAGTTAATGGATCACATACTACGATATGACCTGTAGGAAAGACAACATGCCCCATTGGTAAAGTGTATAGCTTTTTACCAAATAATTCATCTAAATTGAATATAGCATCGTAATCGGCAGTTGCCTTTAATTTGCCTTCGCTGCCTAAACGATTAAATGTATCTATCCATTCTTTTGTTATATGACTTGTATTCATTAAGTACTCCTATCTATAAGCTTCCGCTTCGTGTTTATTACGCACATATTGTTGTTCTAGTGCTTCATATGCCGCCGTTTTTTGAATGATTTGTTTAACTACCGTATCTAAATCAGATCCATCAGTATAATCCGCCGGTGCATAATAACGAATGCGATGGTGTTGCATCATCTTATACACCTTTTCCTTATTTTTGCTATCTGGATCATATACACCAATAGAATGACCACCATTTATATTCACTAGACTCATGCAAGGAATATCTGTATCACTATCTCCAATATAAATCATATTACGGAATGGTACCCTTTGTTCTTCAGGTCGTCTGTAATCGTTTACACCGACATCATTTATATCTAATACACCCTTTTGTATGCGGAACAAAAACTGTGTCTTATTTGTATAATTTATAGCTTGTGCTGGCCATACGGCAACACCTTTATCATCGAACATGAACGCACTAGCATAGATTTTTTTGAAAGCTCCATTTTTCGCCATTTCCGTCCCTTCTATCATTTCTTTCAAACCAGAAGAAATGATGTAATGTTCAATTTGTACACCTTGTTTTAGACCAAACTGACGAATGCGTTCAAACCAAGTATTCACACCATTATATAAGGTAACCTTGCTACCATATTCAGCCAGTACCTCTTTAGTAAGAAATTGTTTACCATAAGATTTTGTGGCCATCATGTACATATAGGCTAGGTTATTATCCATATCATGATCTTTGGCAAGCGTATTGGATTCTCGCCAAAACTCATTAACATCTACATTGAGAGACTGAATAAAACCCTGTGCCTGCATATCATCCGGTGACAAGGTCTTATCAAAATCATAGCATATGGCTAAAACGGGTAAATTAGATTCTGAGGTAGATTCTTTTTTATAGGTAATCATAAGACACCTCCTTTAAATAATAGAAATATATCCTTCTATCTATATACATTCCAAAATAGCTTCATTGACAAGCAAATTCGATGAAAAAACTACAATAATATTTTTACCCCTGAAATTATGGGTCAAAAAGGCTATTTTGGATGGGAATATTATATTTAGATGCGCTGCTAATTTTTATAGTATCATTAGGATTTATATGTCCAACCAATAATGAGGATTGAGGATCATGGTTATTTCTGTTGATGCGTACAGCATGCTGATTTGTATTAGCATAACAATAACGGCAAAAATGACTGCATGTATCATACGCCCCTATATCGCCATGTAAATAACAATTGCATTCATGTCGCGCCGGTCTTTTCTTAGGCACCTTTAACTTTATATTCCACGCCCGTTCATAGCAATCTATGGTTAGGCAACCGCTCGTATCAGCACCAATAGATTTAAAAGTATCGCCTTCACCACATGTTTTTAAGGTTATCCCAAACTGATTCGCAATATCCACCAAGTTCTTCATCAAACGTATTTGTACATCCTTAGGTGGTCGTTTTCCTTCAGGAAAGTTTCGTAATACCTTATCGTATATATCTAGATAACTTGCTACAACTGTATCTGTATATCCGGATAAGGATTTTGCCAATTTATAAAAGCTTTCATAATGAAAATCTACAGAATAGTTGTGATTAACAATGATTGGATCGTAACGCCATACCACAGATTGAGGATTCAGATTATGACTGATAAATTTGAACCCTTCTATAATGTGCTCATAAGCAGGCACATAAGGTTCAATGTCCGTACCATAAGGTGTGATCGTCATATGCCAATATTGACGATACTCTGCAATTTGAGGTAAATATTGTATAAATGGCAGAGGATTCTTCGTACAAAAGGCTATCCCATCAACAGTATTATGATTAATCATATACCGTGTAATTAGATTAGGATTATAAGGGTTACGTACATCTACAAAACCTTCATTTATACGATTAATTAGCCATTGACCATAAAAGGCAGGTATGTCTGTACGTTGTCCAGTTTGTAAAATCATGATAAATCCTTTTCTTTGTATAATTCTATTATATTATATCTAAAACTGCCAATTTGTTAAACATTTCACAGGAATACCACTATAGGTATGATACTATAAGTACAGTAAAATATAAGGAGTTACTATGAACGATACATTTAATCATATCATTTATCCTAAGGAGGATGAGAAAACATTTATTACATCCTATTGGTCAGATCGAGCTCACGATTTTGGAGCCTTACGAGCTAAAGAATTAGAGAGCACTAAACTTAAATTATGGAGAGATGAACTAACGAGTCATATCATTGATTCTGATCGCTCTTTAAGAATTTTAGACATCGGATGTGGTGCGGGCTTCTTTAGTACTATTCTCTCTCAACTTGGCCATACTGTACATGGTATCGATATTACGCCTAATATGATTGATGAGGCAAATCAACTGGCAGACGCCCTTAATTGTGATGCTACATTCTCCGTTATGGATGCAGAAAATCTCAGCTTTGATGCTAATACCTTTGATATCGTTGTAGCACGCAATGTAACCTGGAATTTACCTCATCCAGATAAGGCCTATGCTGAATGGTTACGCGTCATCCGTCCAGGCGGATTAATCCTCAACTATGATGCGGAACACGCTCGCAATCACCATGAGTTGCCTAAATCTGTTCACCATGCCCATGAATATGTAAGCGATGATTTAAAAGAACGATGCCATACTATTTATCATATGCTTAAAATTTCATCCTTTACACGCCCTCAATGGGATAAAGAACTACTCACAAAATTAGGTGCTAGCTCTGTTACCATTGATACCACCGTAGGCCCTCGTATTTACAGCGAAGAAGATGAATTTTATATCCCTGTACCAATGTTCTTGGTGAAAGTAATAAAATAGCATTCATAGTAAAATATTATAAAATAAACCCACTCCCTATGATATATTCCTTTATTAAAAATCTAATAAAGGAATATATCATAATATGAGTGGGTTTTCTTTTATTTATTATTACAAACCTAACTAGTACTACACTTGACAACAAAAAGCTAATCTATTACCAATATAGTTATTTACTTATATAGTTTTTTACTAATACAGTTTTTACTAATATACTAGTTACTGAAATACTCTTGAGCCTTAGTGATTTCTGCGCGAAGTTTTTCTTCATCAATAGTAAGCAATTCTTTGTCTTTCATAAGAACTTTGCCACCTACAATTGTAGTATTTACATCAGAACTATTAGCTGAATATACAAGTGCAGCTATATCGTTATAACGAGGCATCCAATGCATACCAGATACATCATATAATACGATATCTGCTCTTTCGCCTACCGCAATTTTACCTAAGTCCTTATATCCAAGCGCTTTTGCGCCTTCTACAGTACCCATATCCCATGCAGCTTGTGCAGGAATCGCCTTAGGATTGTATAGTCGAGCCTTGTGTAGTGTAGCAGCCAAACGTACTTCTTCAAGCATATCTGCATTATTGTTTGATGCGGAACCATCAGTACCTAGACCTACGGTGATACCTTTAGCTATCATTTCAGGAACAGGCGCAATACCACTAGCTAACTTTAAATTAGATTGTGGATTATGAGCTACGGCTACATGATTTTCAGCCATAATTGCCATATCTTCTTCTGTAACATGCACACAGTGTGCAGCCAAGGTAGTATTCCAGAACAAACCTAAATCATGCATATGAGCAATTGGTGTTTTACCTGTTGCTTTAATAACATTCTCCACTTCCCCTTTAGTTTCGGACAAGTGCATATGAATACCGCAATTTAGTTCATGAGATAAAGCAATCACCTTTTCCATATATGCATCTGGACATGTATAAGGTGCATGTGGTCCTAAAAGGACTTTGATACGATTGTTATCAAATCCATTATAAGTACGGAACAAATCTGCATTTTCCACAAGAGCTTGATCAGCTGTAGGAGATACACCGGCAAGGCCACGAGATAATACGGCACGAATACCAGTTTCTTTCACTACGTCAGCAGTTGTATCCATAAAGAAATACATATCACTAAACGTAGTCGTACCAGATCGTAGCATTTCGGCAATGCCTAGCTGTGTGCCCCATTTAATAAAGTCATCATTTAGTTTAGCCTCTGTTGGCCAAATTGCGGTTTCCAGCCAGTCCATAAGCTCTAAATCATCTGCATAATTACGGAACAAGCCCATCGCAATATGAGTGTGTGTATTTACAAGACCAGGGGCGGCTAGTTGACCTTTTCCATCTAGTGTTTCCTTAGCTTGTACAGTTTTTGCTTCTTCTGCAGTTAGAATGGACGTAATGTACCCTTTTTCAATTTCAATAGCATGATTTGTTAATGTTCCTTTATCAGTAAGAACATCTACATTGGTAATTAATAAATCAGACATTATGCCTCCTTGCATAGGTATAACCGAATCCTACTGGACTCGGCTAAAACACTTAGTATTCAAGATTATATTAGTTTACCTTAGTTAAGTAATCGATTTGATCTTGTGTTAACGTATCAAGATCATACCCCATGGAGTTTAATTTAAGCTTTGCAATCTTTGCATCTAATTCTTGAGGTAATACGAATACCTTTGGCTCCATATTTTTACCATTATGTAAAATATGTTCCGCAGCCAATGCTTGCATAGCAAAGGACAAGTCCATAATTTCAGCAGGATGACCATCGCCTGCTGCTAAGTTTACAAGGCGTCCTTCAGCCAATACATACAATTTACGGCCATCAGCCATTGTATAACCTTCAATATTTTGACGCACACGCTCATGGCTTACTGCTAAGTTTTCTAAATCCTGTACGTTAACTTCACAATCGAAATGACCTGCATTACAAAGGATAGCTTTATCTTTCATTACTTCGTAATGTTCTTTCACAATAACATCTTTACAACCTGTTACTGTACAGAAAATATCACCAATTTTAGCAGCTTCTATCATAGGCAATACAGTGAATCCATCAAATACTGCTTCAATAGCTTTAATAGGATCAACTTCTGTAACAAATACGTGAGCACCTAAACCTTTAGCACGCATTGCAACGCCTTTACCACACCAACCATAACCAGCAACTACGACATTTTTACCTGTGACAGTAAGATTTGTAGTACGCATGATGCCATCCCATACAGATTGACCAGTGCCATAGCGATTATCAAACAAGTATTTACAGTTGGAATCATTAACAGCAATCATAGGGAATGTCAATTGATTTGCATGTTCTAATGCATAAAGTCGATGTACACCTGTTGTGGTTTCTTCGCTACCACCTAATAAACGTTCTTTAGCATCTTGTCGTGTAGTGTGTAATAAGTTTACAAGGTCCCCACCATCATCAATGATGATATGAGGTTTATGATCTAATGCTTTATGGAGAAACATAAAGTATTCTTCATCTGTACAATCATACCATGCATATACAGTAATACCCATATCTACTAAGCCAGCCGCTACATCATCTTGTGTGGAAAGCGGATTAGAACCTGTAACGATAACATCGGCACCGCCTCGTTGTAATACAGTTGCTAGATAGGCTGTTTTTGCTTCTAAGTGAACAGATACAACGATGGTTTGACCTTTGAAAGTTTGTTCTTTTTCAAAACGGTCACCTAGGCTATTCAATGTAGGCATAAAATTAGAAACCCAGTCAATTTTTTTGCGACCTTCCGCAGCTAGATTAATATCTTTAATTAAGGATTGCATACGTACTCCTTCATTTATAAATTAATAGATTATATACATGTTGATGAAAGAACTTTCTTTCAAAATCATTAAGTTCTATATAAATCCATTATGAAAGCTTTTTAGCTTCAACAACAGATTGTAAACGAGCAATGGACTCTTGATAATCAGGTGTCAATACACCCTCCTCCGTAATGATGGCCGTAACCAACTCATGAGGTGTTATATCAAAAGCAGGATTTAATACATGAATGCCTGTAGGTGCAGATGGCACGCCTTGGAAAGCTAATACTTCATCATCAGTACGCATTTCAATAGGTATATCCTTACCATGTTTAAGAGTAAAATCAAATGTGCTATAAGGCGCAGCTACATAAAATGGAATATTATGGAATTTTGCAAGCACTGCTAATCCATAGGTACCAATTTTATTAGCTACATCACCCTGTGTTGTGATGCGGTCCGCACCGACAATAATGGCATCGATTAAGCCTTGTTGCATCGCATAAGCGGCCATATTGTCCGTTTCTAAGGTAACAGGAATTCCATCCTCATGAAGTTCAAAGGCTGTCAAACGAGCACCTTGCAATAATGGACGTGTTTCATCGGCGTAAACCATTTCCAATTGGCCTTGTTCATGTAATTTACGAATCACACCTAGTGCAGTACCTAATCCACCTGTTGCCAATGCACCAGCATTACAATGTGTTAAAATGCGTAAATGTTTCTTACCTTCAAACAACGTTGCCCCATTAATTGCCATTCGTGTATTGAGTTCTACATCCTCTTTATGAATAGCAATAGCCTCTTTTGTGATGCGGTCCACCACTTCATTCATAGCGTCAAATTGACCGGCTTTCACAATAGCCATAACGCGATTAACAGCCCAGGCCAAATTAATAGCTGTTGGACGAGTTTCTTTTAACTCTTCACTCCACTCATAGAAAGCTGACATTTGTTCAGAAAAAGGAGCTTCTAACCTATTCGCTTCATTAGCAGCTAAAATGAGACCATAACCAGCAGCTACGCCAATGGCAGGCGCCCCACGTACGCGAAGCATTTTGATAGCCTCTGCAACTTGTCGCCAATCGGTGCAATGAATATATTCAACCTGTGTGGGCAGTTTTGTTTGATCTAATAAAACGAGTGCATCATTACACCATTCAATATTTTTCATGAGACCTCCCTCAATATTGTCATATCAAAATTGATAGAATCTCTTACAATTTAAACCCACCATACTCAGCCATACGATGATGTGCTGCATAGTCAGCAGCCATATCAATAGCTTCTATGGTTCCTAAAATGAGAGCTTTCAATTGAGATGCCATTTCTCCCATCATTTCTACCACTTCACTATGAGTAAGAGCGTTTTCAGAAATGCCAGCAGCGTAATTAGTAATCATTGAAATTGTGGTATATGCCATTTCTGCTTCGTTGGCAAGATTAACCTCCGGTACATTCGTCATCCCCACAGTATCCCCACCGAGCATATGGAACATCTTAATTTCTGCAGGTGTTTCAAAACGAGGGCCTTCCGTACATACATAAGTACCACCATTATGAATGGATAAATTATGTTCTTTACCAACAGTTTCGATGATTTCTCGAAGTTCAGGACAATATGGATTTGTTACGTCCAAATGTGCTACTGGACGATCGCCACCTTCATAGAATGTAGTAATGCGATTTTTTGTAAAATCAAGAAATTGGTCGGTCAATACAAAATGACCAGGCTCGAAATTCTTATTTAAGGATCCTACAGCAGTTGTAGAAATAATAAATTTAACACCTAGTTTTTTTAATCCCCAAATATTGGCACGATAATTAATTTTATGTGGAGGGATCGTATGGTCTTTACCATGACGAGCCACGAAAATTACAGTTTTACCTTTATATGTACCTTGTACATAATCAATTTCTCCATAAGGAGTCATCAAAGATTCTTCATGAATATTTTCAAAGATGGACGGATCATATACACCAGTTCCACCAATAACACCGATTGCACTCATAGTTGCCTCCTATTAAAAATACTCTATCAATATATTTTCTCATATAATAAGAAAACAGGCTATAGGAAAAAGCCTATAACCTGTATATTTTATAGATAATTAACTAATTATAGTCATTTTACCTATCAATCATAAATATGTAGATAAATCTTATTGAATTAAACCTTTAGGCGCAAACATATCTTCTAATTCTTCTCTTGAAAAATGATATTTCTCATTGCAATAATGACATACGAGCTCTGTCGTTTCATCCTCAAGAAGTGCTTTTTTATCGTCTTCACGTAATGTCATAAGCACACCTGCAAAGCGATTACGGCTACATCGACATTTGAAAGATATAGGCTCATTATACACTTCATTAACGGTAAGGCCATCTAACACCTTTTCTACTAGGCCCTTACCATCTGGATAGGCCTTTAGATATTCTGTAACAGGACCCAACTCATTGATGTTCGTTTCAACCATAGCTAAGGCTTCATCGGTAGCATCTGGTAATGCTTGTACGATAAATCCACCAGCTACAACAGTATGATAATCAGGATCTACAAGAACACCTAAACTAATAGTAGATGGCACCTGTTCAGATGTGTAGAGATAATACGCTAAATCCTCTGCTACTTCACCACTTTGAATTGGACTTGTAGATGTATAATCTTGTGCCAATTGGGTAAAACGCGTAACTTGTACTTCACCATTATGACCAACGGCAGCGCCCACATCAAGTTTGCCAGCATGCTTTAAAGGTACATCCACATGTGGCTCATCTACATAGCCACGAACTGTATTATCGGAAAATGCATCTACATGTACAACACCTAGTGGACCATCACCTTTAATACGAAGACTTACATTTTCATGATTTTTAAAATCACCTGCTAATAATATAGCACCTGTCATAGCACGACCTAATGCAGCTGTTGCTACAGGCCATAAATCATGACGTACACGCGCTGTTTCAACTGTATCTGTTGTAACAGCAATAGACATACGTACACCTTCTCGGGTAGTAAAACGTTTTATATAATCCATGCTATCATTCCTTATTTATATTTATACTTATTTAATTAAAATCATACTTTCAATACTGGTATATAGTATATCATGATATATTTATATATTTCAATTATAGAGAATATATGTTCGTCTAGCTATTTATTATATCAAAAGAACATATTTTCGATGTAATAAAAACACTCAGTACCATAAGATACTGAGTGTTTATTATGCAACTGTTAGATTTGATCAATAAGGTTAACCATTTCGATTGCACCCATAGCACAATCGTAACCTTTATTACCCGCTTTAGTGCCAGCACGTTCAATAGCTTGTTCAATATTTTCAGTTGTTACTACACCAAACATAACGGGAATACCTGTTTCTAAAGAAACATGAGCAATACCTTTAGCTACTTCATTACAAACATAATCATAATGTGTAGTGGCACCGCGAATAACTGCACCTACGCAGATTACTGCATCATAACGACCTGATAAAGCTACTTTTTTAGCAATTAAAGGAATTTCATATGCACCAGGAACCCAAATGACTGTGATATCCTCTTGTTTAACATCATGACGCAACAAACAATCTTCTGCGCCACCAATCAATTTAGATGTAATGAACTCATTAAAACGAGAACCAATAATAGCAAATTTCTTACCAGTACCAACCAAATTACCTTCTTGAACCATCATGTTATAGCCTCCTATGAAAGTTTACTGTGTATATATTAAATCAGGAAAGAAAATTTAGTCTTCTAACATATGACCCATTTTTTCTTCTTTTGTTTTTAAATAACCTGCATTAAATTTATTAGCCGCAATAATGAGGGGTACACGATTGTGTACATCAACACCCCAATGCTCTAAACCGTGACGTTTTTCAGGATTATTCGTTAATAAACGAATACTCTTGATGCCTAAGAATCGAATAATTTGAGCTGCTAATGAATATTCGCGCATATCTGCAGGGAAACCTAGTTGTTCATTAGCTTCTACGGTATCAAGACCTTGTTCTTGTAATGCATAGGCTTTAATTTTATTGGTTAAGCCAATACCACGACCTTCTTGACGCATATAGACTACAACGCCTTTGCCTTCTTTTTCGATGGCCCGCAATGCATGATCTAATTGTTCACCACAATCGCAGCGTTTAGATCCAAACACATCACCAGTTAAACATTCAGAGTGGATACGTACAAGTACATCATCACAATCTTGTACATCGCCTTTAACAATAGCTAAATGTTCTTTATGATCTAAGTCATTTTTAAATACGAAAATATTAAAATCACCAAATTTAGTAGGCAATTTAGAACAAGCCCCTAATTCAACCATATCTTCATGCTGTTTACGATATTCAATAAGTTCCGCAACAGAAGCGATTTTTAAATCATGTTCCTTGGCGAATTCTACCAAATCCGGTAAACGTGCCATGTCGCCATCATCTTTAGTAATTTCACAAATAACAGCAGCCTCTTGCAAACCAGCAAGACGACAGAGATCTACGGATGCCTCTGTATGACCTTGGCGCACAAGAACGCCACCTTCTTTATATACTAATGGGAATACGTGACCAGGGCGGCGGAAATCTGCAGGTTTTGCATTTGGATCCAATAATTTTTGAATTGTGTAAGCTCGTTCTGCTGGGGATACACCTGTTGTGGTATCTACATGGTCAACGGTAACAGTAAAGGCTGTTTCATGGTTATCCGTATTCTTAGTAACCATTACAGGTATGCCAAGACGCTCTAAATCCTCTCGTTTCATCGGTGTACATACGATACCACGAGCATATTTAACAAAGAAATTAATGTTTTCTTGATTAGCAAATTCTGCAGCAATGATTAAATCACCTTCGTTTTCGCGACTTTCATCATCAACAATGATAACAGGTTTGCCAATTTTCATATCTTGAAGAACTTCTTCAATTGTATTCAATGTATAATTCATGGAGACAACTCCTCCTTTTACATAAATCCGTTCTCTACTAATAGAGATTTCATGGATTTTTGAGACTTACTTGTATGTGTAGGCTCATCTAATGTCATAAAATGACGAATATAACGGCCTGTAATATCTGTTTCTAAATTTACCTCTGTACCAATCGACGCATGTCCGAGCACAGTTTTGCTTAATGTATGTGGAATGATAGATACGGAAAAGGTCGATTCCGATCTTTCCATAATCGTTAAGCTAATGCCATCGATTGTAATAGATCCTTTATAAATGACGTAATCCATAATCGATTTTGGAGCAGAAATAGTGAAAACAATGGCATTATCTGTTCGTTTCATATTGACGATGCGACCTGTACCATCCACATGACCAGCTACAATATGTCCGCCAAACCTTCCATTAGCAGCCATAGCGCGTTCGAGATTAACGGGTTGATTTACCTTTAAATTGGTAAATGTCGTCATACTTATTGACTCTGGCATAACATCTGCAGTAAATTGGTGATTTCCAATAGATGTGGCAGTTAAACAAACGCCATTAACCGCTACAGAATCGCCAATTTTTAAATCGTCAAAAATTGTATTGCCACCGATCGTCAATAATAAGGATTGGGCACCCTTTTTAACGTTTACTATTTTGCCAACTTCTTCAACGATGCCTGTAAACATAGGAGCCCTCCCTTCCTAAACGATAGGATTCTATACGAATATTATTATCTAGTATTCGCGAACTAGCAAATTCGAGTGTAGGCGCCTCATGTAATGTAGCAAAACCGGTACCACCTACAGCAGATGTACTATTCGCGCCCCCTATGACAAGATTGCCTATATAGGTAACAATTTTATCAAAGGCCAACGATTCAACAAAGGAACTGATAATGGTGGAACCACCTTCAACAAGCACTGATGTGTATTCTTGTTCCCCAAGATGTTCCAAACACGCTTGAATATCTATCTTCTTAATATCTATAGCTACATCAGTGGTACGTCCTTGACGCACCGATTTTGTTGGGAGTTCTTCTACAATCGCTCCAACATTAGCCAAAGCAATTCTACGCTGCTCTGGACAACCTTTCGCTACATAAATGATAACCTTACGATTTGGTATCGTAAATACCTTTGCATCCGTTGGCGTACGCCCCTGACTATCCAGAATAATAATATCTGGCTGATGCACCTCTAATGTATTATCTATCGAGACATCGTGTCTGTTGATAAGTGCTTCATATAATTCATCTCTAGTGAGCCTACAATTAAGCAATGGATCATCAGCCAAGATGGTACCAATACCAACAAGCATCGCATCATGAGACGCTCGCAATATATGTCCGTCCTTACGGGAACTTTCATTCGTAATCCATTGAGATTGACCTGTGAAAGTAGCAATTTTACCATCTAGGGACATAGCACTTTTTATGGTTACAAACGGTTTATGTGTTTGAATAAATGTAAAGAAATGTTCATTCAACTGAATACATTCATCCACACATACATCTGTAGTTACCTCTATACCTGCATCTGTAAGAATTTGAATACCCTTACCAGCCACTAGTGGATTTGGATCGGTACTACCAATCACAACGCGAGCAATACCAGATTCTACGACACGCTTTGCACATGGCGGAGTCTTTCCATAATGAGCACAAGGCTCAAGGGTTACATATAAGGTAGCTCCCCTAGCATTGTCTCCCGCAACATCTAAAGCATGCACTTCCGCATGGGCCTCACCAGCCTTATGGTGATACCCTTCGCCCACTATTGTATTATTTTTAACTACGACGGCACCAACCAAAGGATTTGGCGATGTATGCCCAGTTGCCATTTTCGCTAGAGAAATGGCACGCTTCATATATAATTCGTCGTTCATCATAATACCTCAATAAAAAAAGGACTACATACATAGTCCTTGGGTCATCATATATACACATACAAAATATATGTGCTATTGTCTTTTCTCATCCAGACTCTACTGTCGGTATCGGAATTGCACCGATTCATGCCATATAGCTCGCGGACTATAACCGCCGGTAAGGAATTTCACCCATCCCCAAAGACTTATCATATTAATTTATATGTTTATAGTACCACTTTTATGATACTTTCGCAAGATTATACATTTGTATATGAGAAAACTTATTAATATACATCTCAATTATATAGCACATTTAGAAATTGAATTAATTTTGTGATGTATACAATATATTGTGATAAAAGTCACATAATATGCAATCATAAGATACTACTATTTATAGTATACAATGAATTATAATTTTTTAATAACATTGATTATCATATAGAGGTGATAATATGGCAAAAAAACGTATATCAGATGTACTCATAGAGGTATTAGCTAACGCAGGTATTGAAAGAATATATGGTATTACTGGGGATAGTTTAAACTCGGTAAACGATAGTTTACGTCGTAATGGGAAAATTCAATTTGAACACGTGCGCCACGAAGAATCTGCAGCATTCGCTGCTGGTGCAGAGGCTCTATTAACAGGTAAATTAACCGTATGTGCTGGTAGTTCTGGCCCTGGTAATCTCCATTTGATCAATGGTCTATTTGATTGTCATCGTAATCGTGTACCAGTGCTCGCTATTGCCTCTCATATTCCACAATCTGAAGTCGGTCTCAACTATTTCCAAGAAACACATCCAGAAAATTTATTTAAAGAGTGCTCTTGTTTCTGTGAACTCGTTTCTAATCCAAAGCAAATGCCTGAAATCCTATTCCGCGCCATGAATGCCGCAGTTGGCAATCGCGATGTAGCCGTAATCGTTCTACCTGGTGATGTGGCCGTTATGGAAACAGAAATTGATGAATTACCTACATGGCATGCGCCTAAATTACCACGCGTAATTCCTCAATCAGAGGATATTCTTGAAATGGTCCAACATATAAACAATGGCAAACGCATTACACTTTTCTGTGGTGCTGGTTGTGCCGGTGCTCATGACGAAGTGGTTGAACTTGCTGCTAAATTACAAGCCCCTGTTGTACATGCTTTCAGAGGCAAAGAATGGGTTGAGTGGGATAATCCTTATGATGTGGGCATGACAGGTTTGCTTGGTTATACATCCGGTTACCGTGCTATTGAGCAATGCGATACACTAATCATGCTAGGTACCGATTTCCCTTATCGTCCATTCTATCCTGAAAATGCTAAGGTAATTCAAGTAGATATTAATCCATCCGCTCTTGGGGCACGCGTTCCACTAACACAAGGTATCATCGGTTCTGTAAAAGATACATTACACGAACTACTCCCTCACCTTACACAACGAGATGATACAGAATTCATCGATACCGTTCGTAAAACATACACTAAATTCCGCAATGATTTGGACAGCTATGCCGCTGCTGAACCTGATGGCGTAGCAATTCACCCTCAATATTTCGTAAATCGCCTTAATAAATTGGCTGCTGATGATGCCATCTTTACATTCGATGTGGGCACCCCTGTTATCTGGACAGCACGCCATATCAAAACAAATGGCAAACGTCGTATCATTGGCTCCTACAACCATGGTTCCATGGCCAATGCAATGATGCACGCAATAGGCGCTCAAAATGCATGTCCAAATCGCCAAGTTATCTCCCTTTCTGGGGACGGCGGTTTCACCATGATGATGGGCGAAATGTTGTCATTAAAACAATTAAATCTTCCTGTGAAAGTATTCGTATTTAACAATGAAGAACTTAGCTTTATCGCCATGGAAATGAAAGCTTCTGGTTACCTTGATTATGCTACAGACTTCGTAAATCCTGATTTTGGTAAACTTGCCGAAGCAGCTGGCATCAAAGGTATTAGCATTACAAACTCTAGCGAAGTAGATGAAAAAATCAAGGAAGCTCTAAACTATAATGAAGGTCCTGTTATTATCAATGTTCGTGTTGATAAACAAGAACTTGCTATGCCTCCAAAAATTGCATACCAACAAGCAAAAGGATTTAGTAAATACTTGATCAATGCAATCCTTGATGGACGTGGTACAGAACTTAAAGAAATGGCTAAAACTAACTGGATGAAATATAAATCCTTATACTAAAATCTGCCAAAATAATTAAACTGCAAAACTTTCAAAAAAAGGTGTCATCAAGCGATGACACCTTTTAATTTTAATTAAATCAACTGAGTTAGCCAAATAACGACATTTGTTCGTCTTCTGGCAAATCACCACAGCATCTTAGTTCTTTCATCGTTTCAATGATGGTAGCCGATACCTTACAACGACGTTGTAAGTCTTTTAACGATGTAAAAGGTTTTGCTTCTCGTTCTTCTACAATCGCATCAGCAACGGTTTCACCAAGGGAGTCAATGGCCAAGAATGGTGGTAATAGTGCGCCGTCCTTAATACTAAATCGGCGAGCACCGGAATGTTGAATATCTATGTTAATAAAACGATAACCCCGTTGATACATTTCCATGGATACCTCCAAGGCAGACATCAAATCCTTTTCCTTAGGGCTGGCACCACGGTCAAGAGCTTTAATTCGATTAAATTCTTTCAATTGTGTATTCAAATCACCGGTCATGATTCGTAAATCAAAGGCTTTAGCACGAATCGAAAAATACGCTGCATAGAATGCCAACGGATGATATACCTTAAACCACGCTATGCGGAATGCCATCATAACGTAAGCAACTGCATGGGCACGCGGGAATAGATAGGATATCTTTTTACACGAATCAATAAACCATTCTGGAATATTGTTATCACGCATTTCTTGCTCGAAATCCGTAGTCGCTTGGCCTTGTTTATTTCTCTTTTCTATGCCCTTCCCTTTACGAACGTTCTCCATGACGAAGAAACTGTTTTTCTTATTCATACCACGATGAATCAAAAAGTTCATTACGTCGTCACGTGTAGAGATAGCTTCGTTCAATTTACAAGTACCATTCTTAATTAGATCTTGTGCATTATCTAGCCATACATTCGTACCGTGGGAGAAACCAGAAATGCGAACTAAATCAGAGAATGTTTGAGGTCTAGAATCTTCTAACATGCCCCGTACAAATTTCGTACCACATTCCGGTACGGCAAGGCTAGCTACTTGGTCCCCTTGCAATTGTTCAGGCGTTAATCCAATACCCTCTGTTGAAGAAAATAGACTTAGCGTTCTAGGATCATCAAAGGGAATTGTTTTTGCATCGATACCGGTCAAGTCCTCCAACATACGAATAATCGTCGGATCATCATGGCCCAGAATATCGAGTTTTGTCATACGTCCTTCAATAGAGTGATAGTCAAAGTGAGTGGTTAATACGCCACTCTCTTTTTTGTTGGCCGGATGCTGAATCGGCGTAAAATGGTGCACATCCATATCACGAGGACAAACCATGATACCACCCGGATGTTGTCCTGTTGTATTTTTTACATTTGTAAAACCTTTTGCAAGGTGCTCAAGGAATCCACTGCGAGCCTGAATATTTCTTAGCTCTGCATATTTCTTTACATACCCAAAAGCAGTCTTATCTGCAATGGTACCAATAGTACCGGCTTTAAATACATTATCACGACCGAACAATTCTTCTGTGTACTTATGAGCCTTCGCTTGGTAGTCACCAGAGAAATTCAAATCGATATCTGGAACCTTATCGCCTTCGAAACCAAGGAAGATAGCAAATGGAATGTCATGGCCATTCGTTTGCAATGGATGACCGCAATTAGGACAGTCACGACGCGGTAAATCAAATCCACCGGCGTATTCACCATTTTCATAAAATTCCGACCACTTACAGTCAGGGCAAATATAATGCGGTGGCAATGGATTAACCTCTGTAATCTCCGACATGGTAGCTGCAAAGGACGAACCTACAGAACCACGAGAACCTACGAGATAGCCATCATCTAGTGATTTTTTTACCAGCTTATGAGCGATATAGTAAAGCACGCCATAACCATTGCTGATGATACAGTCGAGCTCATAATCTAGGCGTTCCTGTACAACACGAGGCAATGGATCACCATAAATCTTCTTCGCATTTACATAACACATTTCTGTGAAAGCTTCATCAGCCCCTTCGATTTTAGGTGAGTAAGTACCATCTGGTACCGGTTTTATATCTTCAATACTATCGTTAATAGCACGCGTATTTGTAACAACAACCTCATAGGCCTTTTCTTCACTCAAATATGGGAATGAAGCTAACATTTCATCAGTAGTACGCAAATGTAAATCTGGTTGTTCATCCGCATCAGGGAACCCACACGCAGTCAACATAATTTCCCGATAAATCTTTTCTTCTGGCGTTAAATAATGAACGTCACAGGTAGCACATACACGTTTATTGAGAACTTCGCCCAATTCAATAACCGTCTTATTCATATCGATCAGAGCTTGTTCATCTGGCACGATACCCTTGCGAATTAAGAATGTATTGTTGGTATGTGGTTGAATTTCAAGATAATCATAGAATGATGCAATCGTTAATAGCTCTTCTTTAGAAGCCCCCTTAACAATAGCCTGCATCAATTCACCTGCTTCACAGGCAGACCCTATAAGAATACCTTCACGATGCTCTTCAATGATAGAACGAGGCAATCGAGGTCTCCGTTTATAGTATTCCAAATGGGATATGGAAATCATTTTATACAGATTACGTAAGCCCACCATATTTTGAGCTAACAAAATAATGTGATAACGAGGCGCCTCATCTTTTCGTTTTACAACGTCTAAGGATAATTCTTTTTCTAAATCCGCATCATCAACGAGATAGCCTTCAACGCCATAAATAACCTTAACACCAAGTTCTTTACCAAGTGCTTGTGCTTCAGGAAAGGCTTGTACAACACCATGGTCCGTAATAGCAACCGCAGGATGGCCCCACTTTTTGACAGTTTTAAATAAATCCTTAATCGATACGAGTGCATCTTTATCACTCATCTTAGTATGGAGATGAAGCTCAACACGAGAATCTGGTCTGTCTTCTGTCCGTTCATTTGTATTGTCTTCTTCGATAGCTTCGATACTACGTATAGATAAAATATAGTCCTTATCAAATCGATCATCAAAGTTGACACTACCTTGAACACGAACCTTTTGCAATTTCTTTAATTGCTTTAATAAGGCATCCCCTTCTTCTGGACTATTCGTAAATTTGATAAACTTCATACTGTTCGTATCATCTACGATGCTACCATTTACGATACTTTTACCAGTCCTAGTATCGCGTTTATCAAGGCCAACGAACACACCTTCAAAAATAACACTTGGTGTTTCTACAGTGCCCATAATGCTCGAAGTCGTACCCTCAATGCGTGGACCTAAAATCATACCCTCATCAGTAGGTGCATCCTTAGGTGCGCGTTGTGGATATTTCTTACCACCTTTGTGTTGATGTCCGCTATTAGCTGAAGATGTAGATGATGAGCTACTAGATACAGATGGATTTCTTGTAGTTACAGACTCATACGATGTGGGGTCTGGATTAAAATAGTCCAATTCTACCGCATCCATAAATGGTACAAACTCATCTGTATAATCAATTTCATCTGCATAATCAATTTCGTCATCATTGTTGCCAGCAAAAGATTTTCCCCGTTCTGGCATATTTTCTTCTTCTAATTTTTGACGACGTGCTTCTATATCTTCAATAAATTCACCTACACCACAACCACCGGCATAGTAGTATGGTGCAAATTCTTCATCATCGTCATCTACCTTCCATGCAAAGCAGCAAGATGTAGTTGCATTGGTAGGAATAGTATCAAAGGAAATATTTTTTTCTTTATACCAAGCAGCTAATCGTTCTTGTAATGATACTAATGTTTTAAATGCTGAATCTGCTGCTTGTATGGTTACCTGTTTATCATCACAATTCACATAGAAAGCAGGTTTACTATTCTGTTTTGGTACTACTCGATAACGTACTTTCATTTTTATCCCTTATACCCACAATAGGTCAAACATAAATCCCTAAATCGCCACATATCCCCTTTGCTTGTGCGACTATCTAATATTACCTCATATAATCCTTTTAAAAGTACTTTCAACGCTGTAATAGATATACGAGAACTAGCTTCGTAAGCTAATTTTATAGGATATGGTTTTAAGGTTGACCCATTTTCTTTACAAAAATTTTCTACCTGTTTAGCTGTCATACCTGCAGCACGACATTCGCTTACCAATAATTGGAGCCGCAACTGGCCTTCGATATAGCCCATAGCACGATCGATTTCTTTATAGCTAAACATAAACGGAAATAATTCTAATAAGGTATTCACATCTTGTTTTAATAAAGCTTCTTTAAAAGTAAAGATATTTTTAGCTCCATAATTACTGCTATGTTCCATTAAAAAGGATTTATCTATTTTCTTATGATTACCTAATAACAGAAAATATCTATCAAACTCGGTACGCATAAATGCTACAGGAACATCTTGCCATAACTGTAATAGCTGTGATAAATAATCATATCCGTCAGGCGTCAATGTAAATCCATTAGAAGTGCAATAATGACGGATCCACATTAATAAATCATCCCCCTCTAACCGTTTACACTCCTTATGTGGAATAGAATCTAATATCTTTTTATTTTGTTTTAATCGTTTATCCACCATATCGTGATAGATAATAAGTACTGGATTATCACCGGTATAATTCATCAGTAAATCGGCCAGTGCATCCCATTCTTGACTCTCTTTTTGGCCTGCTTTTTTCAAGATAGGTAAATTGATGAGACAAAATACCTTAGCATCGCCAAATAATGAATCCTCCATCAATTGTTCTGATATTTTAGAAGGACCTGCTTCATCATGCAACACGCGCACATCTAGATTTTTATGAGATAAGAAAAACTTTTGTTTCTCTTCTTCTATAAGTTGTGGTTCATTACCATAAATTAGATATACTTGATTCATCGCCAGTCCTCCTTTCATAATCGATAGTCCGGAATATATTGATAGCCCCATAAATGAACATGTTCTGCATCGGGATCAATGTCTCGCATCGCTCCGCGAGGCATGCTAACAAGCACGGGATGATTCAAATGTAATGCTACAATTTGATTCACCATATACGACTGAGAGGTAATCAAAATAGTGTTCCTCATATCTTTTAATTGTAGTTTTTTTTCACCATTTTGTCTATTATAGACCATCACAGACGATATATCATTTTTGTATAAAACAGTATTTTTGCCCGTCGATTGAAATCGTTGAACATGAGCATTTTTTAATGGAATACCAAAACTTTGGAGTCCATTTCTTACGCGAATTTCACTAGCTTTTATAGGAATAGCATCAGGCGTATCAATATATACCATAGCTATTTTTTCATAAGGCTTAACAATAAGAAATGCATTTGACTGTTTCATAGGTATAATATGCAAAATTGTTTCATTCCTATATAAGATGCCACTATAAGCTATAGCAATTATGCCAATTCCCATAAGTACAATTCCTTTTGTGAAAGTTCTAAATTTAAGCTTTAATGAGACTACGTTAATATATAGTAATCCCACACATCCATAGTATAACACCCCTAATGTGGCAGAAATGGTACCTATCCACCATAGACATATAGAACTGTTAGCGAGATGCGCATTTACATATAAACAGATAGTTAATATCCAGTCGATTACGTTCCACACCATACCTATTGGTAGAAGTAAGGATATTATGGTACAACCAAATAACATAACAATAGCTATATCAAGTAAAGGTGTAATAATAATAGCTGCAAAAAGACTGGCTAAACTCAAATAGTGAAAGTAATAGAGCTGGAACGGTATCAATAAAAGCTGTGCACTGATGCAGAGTACTAGTGGAGCTTTCACAATCGGTGGCAATACTGTAATCCATCGATATAATGGCATGCCAAATAATAAGAGCCCATAGGTAGCTCCAAAGGATAGTTGAAAGCTCACATCTAATAACAGTAGTGGGTCATACAGTAAAAATAGTATAGCTGTAATTGCTAAACCTTGTTTTGCCGTATACATGCGCCCCTTTATATACGCTAAAGCGAGCCATATGCCCATGATGGTTGAACGCACCACAGGCGCACTAAGTCCAACTAGAATACAATAGAAAACTGACAATACAATACCACCAATCATGGCATACCGTTTTTTGATGGTACATAATCTACAAATTCCATATACAATTGAAAATAATAGCGCAATATGAGATCCCGAAATAGATAGAATATGAATAATACCTGTATATCCAAATTGCCGCAATACATCTTCGCCCAATTCGCCATAATGGCCGCCTAGAACTAAAGAAACACCAAGCCATTTAGTCTTATCAGATAGGTATCTCTGCATCAACGTTTCAACAGTACTACGCATATGTCCAATTATGTGAAGATACTGTTGATAGTATCCTACATAAGAGGCCAACTTATACGTCTGTAACGTATGTATATCTACTATCTTATACGTCCCCTCAAATATAGATGCCATTTCTCCGTTGCGGATGGCCTTATTTCTTCTATCAATGGTGCCCCGTTCTTCTGTTAAATACAATTTCTTAGGTGTGCCATTGACGATGATGGTGTCCCCCATATGAATAGGCGAGGATTTCTCTTCAATGGTTACCTTAATATGACCATCCGCCTTAATATGAAGGCCTTTTGCCGTATCCTTATGTGGCTCTAATCCAAGCAACATCGCACTGAAGGTTTTATATTTCTTTTCTTCAATTACCGTTGTCTCTACAGGAGAATCCACGAGTAAAGCATACTCTCCTTCTTGTGATATATAAAATTTTGTATGCCCCACATAATGATTAATTTCACGATTAACATGTATATAAGTTGCAATACCTAAGCCACAGGATACTAAAATAGTTACTAGGATATATGTACACGACAAAGATGTATATAATCTATACCGTATGATAGATTTTATAAAGGTATATAGTAAATATACAATTGCTCCCAAAATGCAGTACCAACTTGTATCGAGTAATACATAGTGCGTACTATAGGCATATAAACTGCTAAGAATAATACCACTCAATATACAATGAGCCATCTCGGAATAGGTAATTAGCATATTCAAGGTCAAATATATAGGCAATTTAGACCGTAATTCTGTCCCGTATCTTCTTAAATAATCCATCACCGATACCCTTTACATGCTTAATATCCTCTATGGATGTAAAAGCACCCTTGCTTTGACGATATTCTTCAATACGCTTAGCCATGGTAGGACCAATTCCTGGTAACGCATCCAATTCCTTTACACTAGCCGTATTGATATTTATTTTCTGATTTCTTAATAATGCTTCAGGATTTCCGTGAAAGTTAAATTTGATATGAACATGTTGCCCTCCTTGAACAGTTTCTGCTAAATTAATGGCTTCTACATCTGCGTAAGGCAGTGCTCCACCAGCCCCTTTTATAACATCGCCAACTGTAGAAACTGATGATAACTTATATAGTCCCGGTGACTGAATGGCTCCAGTTACATATACGATAATATCTTTTCCATCAATATTTGACGTTGTTTTACCGTCACTCAACTCAAAATTAGAATCTACCTCTTTTTCAGTATTTTCTTTTGACATATCGGCCGCTAATACAGATGAATCTGGCATTATGGTGCTTCCTTCTGTTATAATAGGCCATAGGAAATAAATTCCTACTAAAATACACAGGATTATTACAATCCACTTATGTGACATAATCATTTGTCTCATATGGTCACCTCCTACTGTAAGAGTTTCCATATAAGAAAAATAACTCCTACTTGTGACTCTATTAGTCACATAAGCAGGAGTTTTTAAACCTATGTCGAATATAAAGGCATACTTTCACAGTATTGCCCTATACCTAATGTTAAGGAGTATATAATGAATCAAGTATTATTACACGAGTACGCCCGCACACTGTTACAATCAGGCGTCAATTTACAAGAAAAACAAACACTCGTTGTTTCTGTAGATATAGACAATAAAGATTTTGCACTCATCGTTACGGAAGAAGCCTATCAATTGGGTGCCAAAGAAGTAATCATCAATTGGCGCCATACCCCAATCACACGACAACGCTTATTACATGCTGATGCGTCGGTTCTAGAAACACCAGCTAAATGGATTCCTGTATACTACGAGCAGTATGTAGAGGAAAAAGCTGCCTTTTTATCACTTATCAGTGCCAATCCAAAGGCGTTAGCAGGAATTCCTACAGAGCGCATTAGCCTAAACTCACGCAATCTCAATAAGGTCCTATCCTTCTACCATACAGCCATCATGAACTCATCCGTAACATGGTGTGTAGCCGCTGTACCAACAGTGCTTTGGGCTGAACTTCTTGGCTATGAAGGATCAGATGAAGAAAAAATTGATCAACTCTGGCTTACATTACTAAAATTATGTCGTCTCAATGATGTAGAGGCAAAAGAAACATATGCGCATCACATGGCTAAGCTACGCCATCGTCGCGAAGCATTAAACGCTCTTGATTTGAAAGCATTACGATATACATGTGAAAATGGCACAGATTTACTTCTCGAATTGCCAGAAGACCATATTTGGCAAGGTGGCGAAGAGTTCTCCAAAGAGGGTATCAAATTTAATGCCAATATACCTACAGAAGAGGTATTCTGTGCACCTCAATGGAATGGTGTAAATGGTAAAGTAGTCAGTACAAAACCACTTATCTACCAAGGCAATCCTATTTCTAACTTCTCCTTTACCTTTGAAAACGGTAAAATTGTTGATTACACAGCTGAGGAGGGGTTAGATATTCTGAAAGAACTCATCGAGACGGATGAAGGATCTCAATATCTTGGTGAAGTAGCCCTCGTGGATCACTATAGCCCTATTAGCCAATCCAATAGAATTTACTATGAAACATTATTTGACGAAAATGCATCCTGCCATTTAGCAATCGGAGCTGCCTATCCAACTTGTCTAAAAAATAGCGACGGCCTTTCTGAAGATGAACTCAAAGAACGAGGTCTCAACCACTCCCTCGCTCACGTGGACTTTATGATTGGTCACGAAAACATGAATATTAAGGGCATTACAAAAGATGGCCAACAAGTAGATATCATGATTGACGGCCGCTTATTGGTATAACACACAACATATAAAAGGGATGGTACATCCTCCGTAAGCTCCACCGGCCGGGTCTGACTCCGGCCTTCGGCCTCCGCAGGGCCAAAGTCGCTTTCGAAGGATACACAATCCCTCTTTTATCTATTATAGTGTTATTTCCAATACGCGGCCCGTCGATTGATATTCAATAATATCTACACCAGCCGTCTTTAGCATACGTTTTGAAGCCTTAACCTCTTTAGTATCTTTGTACAAATCATCTCGATAAATAACGGCCTTTATGCCGCTTTGAATAATCGCCTTTGCACATTCATTACAAGGAAACAGTGTTACATAAATCTTAGACCCTTCTAAAGAACCACCGCGATAGTTTAGAATCGCATTTAATTCACTATGAACGGTATAGAAATATTTATTATCATCTGCCGTATCCCGTTCCCACGTAAAATCATCATCACTACAATTTAAGGGCATGCCATTATAACCGATGGATAAAATCTTGTTGTCATTACTGACGATACAAGCCCCCACTTGTGTATTAGGATCTTTGGATCGTTGCGCAGCCAAAATGGCAACGCCCATAAAGTATTCATCCCAAGAAATATAATCGCTACGTTTTGCCATAATAACCTCTCTAGACAATAAAGCCCCCTTCTACCTATGTAGTTGGGGGCTTTCATTATATTAACAAATCATATATAGAAATATTATTTTACAACGATATTCACAAGTTTACCTGGTACGTAGATAATCTTAACGATTTGTTTACCTTCTGTAAATTCTTGAACACGGCTAGATTCTTTAGCCAATGCTTCCAATTCTTCTTTCGTAATATTCACAGAAACAGTTAATTTATCGCGAACCTTACCATTAACTTGGAGAACCACTTCTACTTCATCTACTTTAAGAGCAGATTCTTCGTATGTAGGCCAATTCATTGTATGAACAGATTCAGTTTCACCAAGTTCGTGCCACAATTCTTCTGTAATATGAGGTACGAATGGCGCTAATAACAACACGAGATTATGTGTTAATTCATTAGCAAGATCTGCATTTACAGCTTCAACTTTATCCTTGTGTGCATACATAGCATTTACAAGTTCCATGATAGCACTAATTGCCGTATTAAAGTTGAAGTTATTATCTAAATCTTCTGTAACCTTTTTGATAACACGGTGTAATTCGCGGCGTAATGCCACTTCGTCTTTTGTAAGGTCACCTGAATGATTTTCCTTAGCTGCTTGGTCATAAGCATCAACGATACGCCATACACGACCTAAGAAACGATAGGAGCCTTCAACACCTTGATCGCTCCAATCAAGGTCACGATCAACTGGTGCTGCGAACAAGATGAATAGACGAGCTGTATCAGCACCGTACTTATTGATGATTTCTTCTGGAGAAACCACATTGCCTTTAGATTTAGACATCTTGCTGCCTTCTTTAAGTACCATACCTTGAGTCAAAAGGCCGCGGAATGGTTCGTTAGCTTCGATGAGGCCTAAATCATGGATAACTTTCACAAAGAAACGAGAGTATAACAAGTGCAAGATAGCATGTTCAATACCACCGATGTATTGGTCAACATTCATCCAGTAGTTAGCAATTTTGGAATCGAATGGTGCTTTATCGTTCAATGCGTCAGTGTAACGCAAGAAGTACCAAGAGGAATCAATGAATGTATCCATTGTATCTGTTTCACGATGTGCAGGACCACCACATTTAGGACATTTAGCGTTCATGAAAGCTTCGGATGTTGCCAATGGGGATACAGCACCGGATTCAAATTTAACATCTTCAGGAAGACGTACAGGCAATTCTTCTTCTGGTACGAGTTGTTCACCACAGTTGTCGCAATAAACAACAGGAATTGGCACGCCCCAATAACGTTGACGAGAAATCAGCCAATCGCGAAGACGGAAATTAGTTTTACCTTCCCCAAGACCACGTTCATGAAGAGCATCTGTAATATTTTTACGAGCCTCTGCAGAAGTTTGACCATCAAATTCGCCAGAGTTTACCAATACACCATCTTCGTGATTAGATTCGACCCATGTATCAAAATTATATGTTTCACCTTCGTGAGCTACTACAGGTTTAATAGGTAAATCATATTTATGAGCAAATTCCCAGTCCCGTTCATCATGTGCAGGAGAACCCATAACGGCACCAGTACCATAATCTACGAGAACATAGTTAGCAATCCAAATTGGCACTTGTTCGCCAGACATAGGGTTTATTGCATAAGAACCAGTAAACATACCTTCCTTAGGAGCCTCAGTAGAGGTGCGGTCAATATCGCTCATATTACGCATACGAGTAATAAAAGCTTCAAGTTCAGCTTTATTAGGCGCATTCTCGATAAGGCGTTCCACATAAGGATGTTCAGGTGCCAATACAACATAGCTTACACCATAGATTGTATCTACCCGTGTAGTATAAACGGATACGCGCTCATTAATAGAAGGTACATCAAAGGAGAATTCTGTACCTTCAGAGCGACCAATCCAGTTTTTTTGCATCAATTTAACGCGTTGTGGCCAGCCATCAAGGGTATCGAGATCATCCAATAAGCGATCTGCATATTCAGTGATGCGGAGGAACCATTGGGATAAATCCTTTTTCTCTACAGGATTATCACAACGCCAGCAAAGACCATCAATAACTTGTTCGTTAGCTAATACAGTGTGGCAAGTTTCACACCAGTTTACTTTAGCTTCTTTTTTATAAGCTAAACCTTTTTTATAGAATTGTTCGAAGAACCATTGTGTCCATTTATAGTAATCTTCTTTACATGTGGCAACTTCACGGTCCCAATCATAGGAAAGGCCCAATGCTTTTTGTTGCTTTTTCATGTTCTCAATATTATCAAGAGTCCATGTTTTAGGTGCAATACCATGTTTAATAGCTGCATTTTCTGCAGGCATACCAAAGGAATCCCAGCCCATTGGATGCAATACGTTAAAACCATTCATTTTCTTAAAACGCGCTACTACGTCGCCGATGGAATAGTTGCGCACATGGCCCATATGCAAATTACCAGATGGGTATGGGAACATTTCTAAGGTGTAATATTTCTCTTTGCTTTCATCGTATTCAGTTTTAAAAGTTTGGTTTACATCCCAGTACTTTTGCCACTTAGTTTCAATATCTTGGGCTACATATTTTTCGTTCATGTAGGTGCCTCCTCAAATCTGTATGTGATTCCTAATCAATAGTATTATTGTACTACTTAGTACTATAAACCGTCAATTTATCTACTTCTTTACTACCTGTACACTTGGTATCGTAGTGGCCTCTTCACGAGATGCATTAGTTTTAGCTTCTTTTTTTTCCTTTGCCTCTGCTTTTGCCTTTTCTTTAGCTGCTTTCTCTGCAGCTTTTTGCTGTTCTTTGGCAGCCTTAGCCTCTGCCTTAGCCTTTTCCTTCGCTGCCTTTGCCTCTGCTTTCGCCTTTTCTTTAGCTGCTTTTTCAAGAGCCTTACGTTCAGCCTTTGTTAATGGTTTTTCAACAACAGGCTTAGGAGCTTCAACAACTGGTGCTGTGTTAGGTGTACCTTTACCTAAATCAACGCCTTGAATCATTGTAATCGTATTATCATCTTCAAAGCCTTTACGCCATGCAGCAAAGCCGGCCAATTGTAATTCTTTCACTAGGTTTAATTTATGTCCTAAGGATTTATTATCTTCAAACCAAATCTTATCGGTACCACTAGTTGTTGGGATAGCTGCATAATAAGATTTTAACGTATCATTCCAAATAATATTCGATGCGTGATTTGTGAAATAAGATGATTCATTTTTAATGGCCAATGTTTCACCCCGTGCCACACCGCCTGATTCATGCCAAATTCTAGTGTAGAATGGTATGCCAAGAACTAACTTATGACTTGGTACTTCATGCATCATTTTTTCAGTATGTTCTCGAACCCAAGGATAACTCGCTACAGGTCCTGCAATAGTACTTTTAGCCCAAGTTTCATCATAGGCCATCAATACAACGTAATCTACACTATCTGCAAAGGACTTACGATCATATACAAGAGACCAATTAGGACTATTGGAATACCCAGTTACATCAACGGAAGATTGAATATTATACTTGTGTAATTCATCTGCTAAATAAGCTACGAACTTCGTCAATCTATCTCTATCAGCATAGTCTACATTTTCAAAATCAAAATTATAACCACTAAAACCATAAATATAGGCATAATGAATTAAATTTTGAGCATATTTTTTCCACAATGCTTCATCTGCTAAAATACCGCTCGTAAAGCCTGGATCAAAACGATTGGTAATGAGAGGCCACACGTGATAACCATTAGTTTTATAGACTTTCACATAATCAATATCAATATTAGGACTCGATTCCAATCCTAAACTATGCAATTTAAACCAACTAGGAGAAATAATATTATCTCCACTAGCATTTAGTTTTTCTGCATATGGTGCCCCTTGATTAGGCCATGGGTCAAAAGCCCAAGACAATGGCCCTTGAACAGGTTTATTCTGTAATACCTGCATGGTTTCTGGTGCCGGAGAAACTTGTAGTTGACCATCATTTTTAGTATAGGTTACACCTATCAGTGGTGTTGTTCCCTCTAAATCGACGTACTCCATACCATTTCGTTTTGTAATGGGTAATTTTACAGGCTCCCCAACTGCTTTAGGATTCATTGTAATGGTCGTACCATTGAGTTCTAATTGTGGTACGTAGATTGTATAAGACGTCTTATATTGATTCGCCTCATAATTTCGATTCGTCGTATTCAAATATTGTTGTAATGGTACTAGCACCTCTGCTTTCACCGTATTACCTGAGATACTAGATAATACTGCTGCCGCCAAGGTAGTAACCATAGCAAATTTACGTAGCATGGATATCTCCTATTATATATACTTAATTGCTCCTGTTTACATAACAATTTCTATATTATATCATACATATATTGAGTAATATAAATTTGTGCTCTTTGAAAGCATAATTCATAAAACATAAAGGAGTTATTATGCATCAATATTTATTTTTTATAGGGGATTTTCCGATTAGAGCCTATGGTGTTATGCTTGCACTGGCAATTATTAGCGGTGCTTCTGTTGCGTATTTTCTACTCAAAAAGGATGGTCGCGGTTGGCATGAACATATCATCGATTTTTCTATTACCGTTGCCATTGCAGGACTTATTGGAGCCCGTTTATGGGATGTATTTTTCTTTGACTGGCATTACTATTCTAATCATCTCCTAGAGATACCTTATGTATGGCAAGGTGGTATGGCCATTCAAGGCGGTGTTGTATTCGGTACACTGTCTGGTTTTTGGTTTGTAAAAAAACACAATATCGATGCTTGGGCCTTTGCCGATGTATTTGCACCTGCCCTTATCTTAGCCCAATCGGTAGGGCGTATGGCCAATCTATTTAATGGTGACGCCTTTGGTCATCCTACAGGCGGTAATTTTGGGATTCTCTATCCTGAAAGTACCCTTGCGTACCGCACCTATGGTAATCAACCATTATGGCCTGCAGAAATTTGGGAGGGTCAAATCGATATTCTTATCTTTGTAGCCTTATTACTGTTTAGCTCTTTTAAACATGCTAAGGGACAAGTATTCGTTCTATACGCTATTTTATATTCCGCAGCACGTTTCTTCTTAGAATTCTTACGCGGTGACTATGTCAATCTTACGATGGGATTAAAATCTGCACAAATGACTAGCCTCATCGTTATGATTGTAGGTGTGTGCGTATTTATCTACTTTGGCTATCTCGACAAAAAACAACAAGCCTTAACTGAGGCTAATGAAGCAGCTATCGAATCACCAACAAAACCAAAAAAACGAAAATAATAAAATCCTTCATTCACGGTTTTCCATGAATGAAGGATTTTTTATATGTATATAGTTATGTAGTCATCAAAAGTGAATAACCTAAAATCAAAAACAAACGATTATAATTGTTCTTGAACCTTTAATACTTCAAGCTCTTCTAAGGCACGATTAGCAATAAGAGCATTCTTCTCTTTTTTCTTACGAATCCGTTGTGGCCAAGATTCCATGATACCAAAGTTGACATTCATTGGTTGGAAATTTGAACCTTCGTAACCAGAAATATAGTGGCTTAGTGAACCAATAGCTGTAGTCTTAGGGAAGTTAATAAATGCTTTATCCTTAAGATATCGTGTTACCTGTAAGCCTACCATGAGACCTGATGCGGCTGATTCAAGATACCCTTCTACGCCAGTCATCTGACCTGCAAAGAATAAACGAGTATCTGACTTCAATTGAAATGCATGATTTAACAACTCAGGGGAATTGATATAGGTATTGCGATGCATCACACCATACCGAATAAATTCAGCATTTTCAAGGCCAGGAATTAGACCGAATACGCGTTTTTGCTCGCCCCATTTTAAATGGGTTTGGAAACCCACGAGGTTGAACATGGTGCCCTCTTTATTTTCCTTACGCAATTGGACAACTGCATAAGATTCTTCATTAGTCCGTTTATCTACAAGGCCTACTGGCTTTAGTGGACCATAACGCAATGTATCTTCTCCGCGAGAGGCCATAATTTCCACAGGCATGCAACCTTCAAAATAGATTTCTTTTTCAAAATCCTTCGGCTCTACCGCCTCAGCATGGGTCAATTCGTGCCAAAATTGCTTATATTCCACTTCATTCATAGGGCAGTTAAGATAATCTGCATCACCTTTATCATAGCGAGACGCTGCAAATACCTTATCATAATTAAGAGACTCTGCGGTCACAATAGGGGCCGCTGCATCATAGAAGTAAAAACCTGTATTACCTGTTAACTCTCTAATTGCATCACCAAGAGCCTCTGAAGTTAGTGGTCCAGATGCAAAGATGACAGTTCCCTCCGTAGGAATCGTAGTCACCTCTTCATGATGGACAGTAATATTAGGATGACTCTTAATCTTTTCAGTTACCATAGTACTAAATAGATGACGGTCAACCGCTAAGGCACCACCAGCTGGTACAGCCGTTGCATCTGCACATTCCATAATCAACGAGCCTAAACGACGCATTTCTTCCTTTAAGAGACCTACTGCATTCTCAATATTACCGGCGCGCAAGGAATTGCTACAAACTAATTCTGCAAATTGATCAGTTTGATGCGCTGGAGAACTCTTAACGGGACGCATTTCATATAAATCGACGGCAACACCACGATTGGCTAGTTGCCATGCTGCTTCAGAGCCAGCTAAACCGGCCCCTATAACAGTAACGTTATGTTCACTCACTCTTTGTTTCCTCTTCTTTCTTTACTGCATCATCAGTCTTTTTCTTTCTCGTTTTTTTAGGCGGTCTAGTCGGACAAGTTTCATTAGAGCAGAATTTTTTCGTTGATCCATTTTTATAGGTTTTTTCGACGATAATGCTACCACAGGTGTCGCAGAACTCATGGGTTGGCTTATCCCATAATGTAAAATCACATTGTGGGTATCGATTACAACCATAGAAAACACGGCCCCGTTTAGATTTACGCTCTACAATATCTCCTTCACCACATTTAGGGCAAGCAACGCCTGTACTAACAGTGATAGGCTTTGTATTCTTACAATCTGGAAAATTAGAACATGCTAAAAATTTACCATAACGTCCAAATTTGTAGACCATCGGATGACCGCATAATTCACAGTTTTCATCACTTTCCATGGAGGCGATTTGAATCTTATCTACGTCGCTAGCATCATCTAACTCTTGTTTAAAGATATCATAGAAATTAGATAGTACCTTCACATATGTATCTTTACCATTGGCAATGGCATCAAGTTCTTCTTCTAGCTCTGCTGTAAAACCAGTATTGATGATTTTTTCAAAATAGTTTACCAAGAAATCGACAACTACAAACCCTAATTCTGTAGGAATGAATTGTTTATTATTCATTTCAACATAGTTGCGACTAACAATGGTATCTAGAATTGGCGCATATGTACTAGGGCGACCAATACCTAATTCTTCTAATGTCTTGATTAGACTTGCCTCAGAATATCTAGCAGGTGGTTGCGTAAAATGTTGCTCTGGATCAATGAGCACAGTTTCTACCACATCACATTTCTTCAATGCTGGTAGTTGAGGTGTGTCCTCTTTTTTGCTATCCTCGTAAACCGCGCTAAAGCCTGGGAATAGTATGCGTGAGCCAGTGGCCTTAAATGTATAAGCATCGTCGATATCTAGCTCAATCGTAGTAGATTCATTTTGTTGTGATGCCATTTGGCTAGCCATAAAACGATTCCAAATTAAGGTATAGAGCTTTAATTCATCACGACTTACAAAGGGTTCTACCATCTTAGGTGTCAATTCCAGAGATGTTGGACGAATAGCTTCATGAGCATCTTGAGCAGAATCCTTTTTACCATATACATTCGGTTTAGCGGGACAATAATCATCACCATAGGTTCTTTTAATATAGTCTCTTGCTTGTTCCTGCATATCTTTAGAGATACGTGTAGAGTCTGTACGCATATAAGTAATAAGACCTACATGGCCATAAGAACCAATTTCCAAACCTTCGTATAAATGTTGAGCAATCATCATCGTCCGTTTTGCACCAAAATTGAGTTTTCGAACACCATCTTGTTGCAAGGTGGACGTTGTGAAAGGCGGTGCTGCTTTACGGCTTCGTTTACTTTTCTTAACGGAGGTAACCGTAGCCTCTTGATCTGCAATTGCCTTTTTTATAGCCAATGCATCTGCTTCACAAGTAATATCGAGCTTATCCCCTTTTACATGTGTTAATTCAGCGGAAAATTCTTCATTGCCTTTCGTTTTAAATCGACCTTCAATAGACCAATATTCTTGTGGTACAAAGGCTTCTATTTCACGTTCACGTTCACAGATGAGACGCACAGCTACGGATTGAACACGTCCGGCACTCAGGCCTTTACAAACCTTTTTCCATAATAAGGGACTTAATTTGTAACCTACAATACGGTCTAACACACGACGAGCTTGTTGTGCGTCAACCATGTTCATATCTACTGTACGTGGATGTTGTAAGGCCTCCGCTACAGCAGTTTTAGTAATCTCATTAAATGTAATACGACAATTGGACGTAGTATCTACATTAAGAATATATGCTAGATGCCAAGAAATCGCTTCCCCTTCGCGGTCCGGGTCAGTTGCGAGCAATACTGCACTACTTTCATCAGCATGGGCGACTAAATCATCGATAACCTTTTTACGCGCTACAAGATTACTATATCTTGGCGTAAAATCATGATCAATATCGATGCCCATTTGAGATTTTGGCAAATCACGAAGATGGCCCATACTAGCTTTTACAATGTAATTAGGACCTAGAAATTTTTCTATTGTTTTAGATTTAGCTGGTGATTCCACGATGACAAGTACTTTGCCATCAGGATTATATACCCTTGGTTGTCTTTGCTCTGGTGGCATCGATGTGGCCACGATAGATTTATCACGTACAATCCCAACAGGGGTTAACGCTTCTTTGGCTACCTTTTTCTTAACCGTAGCCTTTTTCTTTTTTGTTTCTTGTTTTGGTTCTTTAGGTTCCCCAATAACGATAGATCGTTTAATGGACAAGTATATCACTCCCGATAAGGTTAATATAGCCCTTAGAATGAACCTTTTCTATCATATGTTTCATTTCAAGGTCTAATAAAATGCTTTGTAATCGTTGCAATGGAATATGTGTTTCTTTAATCAAATCCCCTACACTAATACATTGATCTGTAGGAATTTTACTCAAAACAACCTCCCATTCTAACTTAAAGCTTAACACATCGGACCCTTGCGTATCAACTGCACGCGGTTTTAGCTCATAATCATCTATGATATCTTGTGCTTTGGTCAAAACATTAGCGCCTTGACGCATGAGCCAGTGATTCCCTTCGGCTACATTACTCAAAATACTACCTGGCACGACATAAATCTCACGTCCTTCATTGGCCGCCATATCTGCTGTTATAAGTGAACCGCTACTTGCCTTTGCTTCTACTACGATGATGATTTGTGAAAGTCCGCTTATGATGCGATTTCTTGCAGGAAAATGTACGCTAGATGGTGGAGTGCCAGGAGGATATTCCGATAATAAAAGGCCATTATGTTTAAGTACCATATCAAACAATCGTTTATTTTCTGGAGGATATACTATATCTAAACCACATCCCATAACTACTATCACTTGACCATTGGCTGCCAAGGCACCTTCATGACTATGGCTATCTATACCTCTTGCGCCACCACTAACTATTGCCACATTGTAAGCAGCTAACTCTTTTCCTATCCGCAAGGCTACATTTCGGCCGTAATCTGAGCACTTACGGGCTCCTACCATGGCAATTTTCATAGTTTCGTCGTCTAACAGAGATGTATTTCCACTCACAAATATGACTGCAGGTGGATTATATATCTCCTGTAAGTGTCCTGGAAATAATACATCTAGATATGTAATATATTCTATACGCCTGTTTTTAAGAGCCTTATAAATAGTTTGTAGTCGTTCATTGGTAGCCTCTTTTTCTATCTGCTTATACTTAGTAGAGGGTATGCCTAATATACATTTTAAATTCTTACGATCTTGTAAAGCACACCAAGCCTCATAGGGACCGCCGAAATTATTGACCAAATCACGTATAGTAGCCGCACCTAGTGCAGTAATACTCTGCATTGCAGCAATATAGAAATTACTTTCATACTGTTGTTCCATCATGATCTCCTATTCTCGACACATGAAATGGTGTATGCCGATATAACATCGCTTCTGAAATATGTTCCTTTTCTACATATAATGAACCATCCATATCTGCAATGGTTCGACTCACCTTGAGTAATCTATCAAAGCTACGCCCTGTAAAATAAAATCTTTCATACACATCACTGAGTAGATTCCAACAATCATCCTGAATATTACAAAGTTCACGGATGGCGCGATGTGGCATAGAGCTATTTGTTTTAAATGTACAATCTTTAAATCGTTCTAACTGTATATTTCGTCCCCGCTCAACCAAGTCTTTCATATCAGAGCTACTTAAAGAATCCTCATTGATCAAAAGCATATCATTAAAACTAGGCCGTTCAACAGAAATATATAAATCAATGCGGTCTAGTATAGGCCCAGAAATTTTATTTTGGTATTTCATAAATTCTGTGGAAGAACAAACACATTCTTTATGAGGATCTCCGTAATACCCACAAGGGCATGGATTAACGGCTAATACACATATAAATTTAGCAGGATATTCATAGCTATTTTGCAATCGATTTACAGTAATCGTATGCGACTCTAAAGGTTGTCTTAGAGCATCTAAGATAAATCGTGGAAACTCTGGTGCTTCATCAATAAATAGCACCCCATTATGAGCTAATGTAATTTCTCCGGGCTTTGCATTACTGCCGCCTCCTATTATGCTCGCCAAGGTTGCCGTATGATGCGGACCTCTAAAGGGGCGTCTACTGATAAGTGTATTTTTCTCTAATAGTCCAGCCACATCATGAATACGTGTTGTTTCCAACCGTTCATCCCAACTCATATCCGGCAATATAGTCGGTAATCGTTCTGCCAACATCGTTTTCCCGGCCCCAGGAGGTCCTGTCATCATTACGTGGTGCAAACCTGTAGCCACAATAATCATGGCTCGTTTACCTAACTCTTGGCCATGTACATCCTTATAATCAATACTACTATACGTTTTATCCTCTCTATTAGTACTTATATCTTCAACCGTATAACTATCAGGCTTTATTAGAACTTGTACAATATTTTCTAATGTACGAGCCCCATAGGATGCAATGGTATCGATATAATGAAGTAAGGCTATATTCTCAGAACTTGTAAATATAGTTACTAGCTTTTCATCTAATGCCTTCATAGCCATACTAAGAATACCCTGTGTCTTTTTTAGCCCTCCATCCAAGGACAGTTCACCGATAAACAAAGTTGACTGCAATAAGCTCATTAATTTACGTTTTCTCATCTTAATTTGACCTGATGCGGCCAATACACCTATAGCTATTGGTAAATCAAGACCAGAACTACTTTTTCGTACCTCTGCAGGCCCTAAATTGACGACAATACGACGCATAGGAAATTCAAACCCACTATTTTTAATAGCGGCCCTAACCCGTTCTCTAGATTCTTTTACAGCTTGATTTGGTAGACCAACTATATCAAAGACGGGCAAGCCCTGCGATATATCTACCTCAACGGTAACAATGACGCCATCTAATCCATCTACAGTAGCACCATAGACCTTTGCATACATAATTTAGCCTCCTACAAAAAACATTGAGGCATATAGTGTATAGTTGCTTTAAGATCTTCATGGACATATACCTCAACTACATCAAAGGACAATTCTTTCCATTTGCGGTTTTGAGCACGCAAATCGCGTATAAAATACATTGCAGCCTGTTTGATATGCTTCTGTTTTCGTTTAGAAACAGCCTCACGAGGCAGACCGTGTGTAACACCACGACGGGCTTTAATCTCAATGAAGTGATAGGTCAACCCATTTTTCGCAATGATGTCAATTTCACCTACCTTAGTTTTGTAATTGGTTGTCACGATTTTCAGTCCTTGTTTCTCAATATAATGACGAGCAATGTCTTCCCCCCAATTACCAAGGGCCTTTGCATCTAATAGGTTGCAATTTTCTTCACAATTAATCGTATTCATAGTTACCTCCTTGTGTATATAGATGCTTTCGAATACTTATATATACAGAATAAAAAGGTAACTACCCTAATGTAAATAGAAAAGAGGTTCCTAATAGTCACCTAAGTGACCAATAGGAACCTCTTTTTAATAGATTTTTCACTTTTATTTCACAATAGAGTAATCTATATATTTAATTCTCTTCTCGATGCCATCCAACAATTGACTTAATCGGTTCAAAACTCTTTCTATGCAATGGTGTCACACCTTGCTGCTCAACAGCCTCTTTGTGGAGTTCTGTATAATAGCCCTTATGTATGCCAAAACCATAGCCAGGATACTCTTCATCGAGACTTTTCATATATCGATCTCGTGTAACCTTGGCAATGATTGATGCCGCTGCAATATTAGCGCTTTTACTATCCCCTTTAACAATGGATTCTACAGGAATCATTAAATCAGGTAACTTCATTGCATCTGCTACAACCGCCTCTGCTGGTACATCGAGAGTACGAATAGCTTCGTACATAGCTTGACGTGTTGCTTCGTAAATATTGAGTTCATCAATTTTTTCTGGACCATAGGAAATACAACTTACCGCTACAGCCTCTTGCATAATGATGTCATACAATGCTTCACGTTTCTCTTCAGTTAGCTTTTTAGAGTCATTTAGACCTGGAATTAAGGTCATAGGTGGCAATATGACAGCAGCTACCGTAACAGGACCTGCAATGGGACCACGCCCTACCTCATCAACGCCAGCCACATGATAGAGGCCTTGATCGTAGAACATGCCTTCATAGTCATACATGCCCATAAGTCTTTGCTGTTCTTGTAATTCTTTTTCTTGGCGTTTAATGTATGAAGCCGCCAACTTTTGAACAGAAATACGATTGTCTGCTTGTGCTAATGGTAAAATTTCTAAGGCTTGGTCAGTTTCAAATAAAGCCTTAATATCTGATACTTTTAGCTTAGAAAATACATCCTTATCCATTATGAGACTCCTCAACATCTTCAGGATAATATGGCTCTTCATCTACTTGATCAAGGGTAATAACACCTAGTTTAGTGTTGCGATAATCTTGTAAAATGATGCGGCGTGCTTTATCAAAATCTACAACACCACCACTCACCAAACAGCCACGACGACGGCCGATACTTTCAAGAATCGTATCTACATCGGTCATCTCTTCTTCTTTTAATTTATACCGTTCTACCAAAATATTTGGCGTGTTCGTCAATAAATGATTTAATAGCTGTTTCATAACGTGTTCTAAATCATACACATCATCAGAAATCGCACCAGTCATAGCAAGGCGAGCCGCTGCGCGTTGGTCCTCTAATTTAGGCCATAATACGCCTGGTGTATCAAGCAATTCAAGATTTTTACCGATCTTAACCCATTGTTGGCCACGTGTATGACCAGCCTTGTTAGCTGTACGCGTTGCTGCAGAGCCTGCTAAGGAGTTAATCAATGTAGATTTACCCACATTAGGAATCCCTAAAATAATAGTACGTACAGAACGACTGCGAATGCCTTTGGCTACCCAACGGTCAATAATTGGTTTACTGAGGCGTTCTACTGTGGATAAAAGCTTTTTATTGCCCTTACCGGATTTAGAATCGATAGCAAGAACAGTAATGCCTTTTTTAGTAAAGAATTCAGTCCATTCCTTTGTGGCTTTAGGATCTGCTAAATCGACCTTATTTAACAGCACAATGTGTGGTTTTTGACCAATAAGATCAATGATTACAGGGTTCGCACTAGAACGTGGAATACGCGCATCTAATAGCTCAATAACTACATCAACCTTTTTAATATACTCCGTAATCATGCGCGTGGCTTTCGCCATATGCCCTGGGAACCAATGTACGATAGGTGAATCTGCCATAATGTCTCCTTTCTATATATCTTTCATATGTATATATTTTATATCTATATTTTAGCAAAAATAAAAGGCTGCCAACGGCAGCCTTTTAAGAACATTAGCGTTTTTCGCGAATACGAGCAGCTTTACCAGTAAGGTTACGTAAGTAGTACAATTTAGCACGACGAACAACACCACGGCGCATAACTTCGATTTTAGCTAAGCGTGGGCTGTGAAGTGGGAATGTACGTTCTACACCTACACCGGATGCAATACGACGAACTGTGAAAGTTTCACGTACGCCACCGTTTTGACGTTTAATTACCAAACCTTCGAACACTTGGATACGTTCGCGAGTACCTTCCACAACTTTTACGTGTACACGAACTGTGTCACCAGCGCGGAATGTAGGGATGTCTGTACGAAGTTGTTCTTGTTCAAGTACGTTAATAATGTTCATTGTTTCCTCCTGTTTGCAGACATTCAATACCTACACCTTATAGGCAGCGGACTGTCTCAAATTAACAGTAATATATTATCACAAGTCAATGTACAATGCAAGAGGTTGTACACTATATCTTGTATAGATTTATATACTTAATTTACTGTAGGTATATGCAGGCCGATGTAGCATTAATCTATGCGACATAATAAATCATACAGGTCTTGTCTATCTTCCGTAGATAGGTGCCTAAAACGATGGGCTAACTGTTTTTCTCTATGCTCAACTAAACCTTGAGCCTCTGCTCTACCTGCATCAGTTAATGTCACAACTGTTGTACGTTTATCCATAGTATCTATGTTTTTTTCTACAAACCCTAATTGTATGAGTACATCAAGTTGCTCTGATACGGTAGCCGGTCTGATATGTAAAGTATCAACTAATACGCGTTGACTTGTTCCTTTACCAATAGTATATAGTTCCATGAGAATTCGATAACGTGAACCTTCACGCTTAGCCGTCACATTACGGAGGGCATTGAATAATTCAACATTTGTAATCATAATGGCATCTCCTTACAACCTTGTATACTTTATGTATTCGACATAGATACCAAAATTCCTGCATAAAGAAAAGGCAACCACAGTTGCCTTTCCTCAGTTTCACATAGTTAAGACAAATGTAATTTCCTAACTATATAAAATATATCTTATTTTAATGCACTAATATCGCCGATAATAGCCATTACACTATAAGCTAAACGAACGAGTTGTAGACGGTTAGCTTTAATAGTTTCATCTTTGTCCATAACCATTACATCTTCAAAGAATTTGTTGATGGCTGGAACTAAAGTAGCTGGAACTGCTACTACAGCAGCGTAATCATTTGCTTCCCATGCAGCAAGGCTAGCTTCAGATGCTTTAGAAGCAGCTTCGAATAATGCTTTTTCAGCATCTTCTTTCAACAAGTCGCTATTAACACCTGTATATTCCACATCTTTTACAAGATTGTACATACGAGTATAAGCTTGAACAAGCTCAACATTTTCATCGATGCGATTTGCTAACAATGCGTTTACAAGACCTTCTGCATCAGCAACGGACAATTCGTTGTTAGATAGCAACAAGTCGATTACATGATGAGGCACTTCGCGATCAAGGAAGATATTTTTCAAACGAAGTGTGAAGAACTCTTCAACTTGGTTAAGCAATTCTTCTTGTTTATCAGCAGCTACATTCAATAAGTCCATAGATGCTTTGAAGATTGGACGCAAGCTGATATTCCATTCGCTACCAAGCAAGATGTTCAAGATACCAATTGTTTGGCGGCGCAATGCATATGGATCTTGAGAACCTGTAGGGATTAAGCCACGGCTGAAAGTAGCAACGATGTTATCTACTTTATCGATGATGGACAATACTTTACCTGCTTCTGTTTGAGGCAATACATCGCCTGCAAAGCGTGGTAAATATTGTTCAAAAATAGCTTCTGCTACCTCAGGAGATTCACCATCAAGTAAAGCGTACTCTTTACCCATTACACCTTGTAATTCAGTGAACTCTGTAACCATACCTGTAGTAAGGTCAGTTTTAGCAAGCTCTGTAGCACGTTCCAATACAACAGCTGCATCTTCGTGCAAGCCACATTCTTCACCAAATACACGGCCTAATTTAAGTAAACGTTCAGTTTTATCTGCTAAGTTACCAAGACCTTCTTGGAATACGATTTTAGTCAAACCATCTTGACGGTCGATAAGAGGTTTCTTGCGGTCTTCGTTAAAGAAGAATTTAGCATCATCTAGACGAGCGCGCAATACGCGTTCATTACCAGCTTGAACTACTTCGATGGAATGATCAGAACCATTGCGCACTGTTAAGAACATTGGCAACAATTTACCATCTTGACCAACTAATGGGAAGTAGCGTTGATGGTCTTTCATTGGTGTAATGATAGCTGCATCAGGAAGTGCTAAGTAGGACTCTTCAAAGCCACCGCACAATGCTGTAGGCCATTCAACAAGATAGTTGATTTCTTCTAACAAATCATCATCCCAAACGATGGATGCATTTTTAGAAGCTGCCATATCATGTAATTGTTTAGAGATTAACTCACGACGAGCGTCTTGATCAACCATAACAAAGTTTTCTTTTAATGTGTCTACATAGGATGCTGCATTTTTGATAGTGATTTCATCAGCTCCTAAGAATCGATGACCACGTGTTACATTACCAGATTTGACAGTAGCAAATTCTACAGGAATTACTTCATCATCAAGTAATGCTACAAGCCAACGTACTGGACGCACGAATTTAGCATCTAAATCGCCCCAATGCATGGATTTAGGGAAGTTAAGACCTGTAATCAATTGAGGCAACATATCTGTGACGATATCTTTTGCAGGTACGCCTGCAGTTTTAGTTTCAGCGTAGATATAGCCGTCTTCTACAACGAGATCAGCTACATCAAGACCTTTGCCACGAGCAAAGCCAATAGCCGCTTTAGTAGCATTACCGTCAGCATCATATGCAATAGATGCGGATGGACCTTTATGACGTTCGCTGATTTCAGCAGATGTATCAGAAAGACCTTTCACGATAAGTGCCAAACGACGTGGTGTACCGTATGTTGCGATGCTTTCAAAAGGAAGATGGGCATCATTTAATTTTGTTTCAGCCAATTGTTTCAATTGACCTAAGATATTTGGCATAAAGCCGGCAGGAATTTCTTCTGCACCGATTTCAAATAATAAATCTTTTGCCATCTTATTTATCTCCTTTCAAAAGTGGGAATCCTAATTCTTCGCGTTTAGCAAGGTATTGTTGTGCACAAATACGAGCTAATGCACGTACGCGGCCAATGAAAGCTGTACGTTCGCTGATAGAAATAGCACCACGGGAATCAAGCAAGTTAAATGTATGGGAACATTTCAATACATAGTCGTAAGCTGGTAATACATAGCCCGCTTCGCAAACGCGTTTTGCTTCTGCTTCATACATATCAAATAATTTGAAAAGCATATCTGTATCAGCTAATTCAAAGTTATATACGGATTGTTCAACTTCGTTAGCATGCCAAACGTCACCATATGTAACGTTGTCATTCCATTTAAGGTCATATACGTTTTCTACGCCTTGAATATACATAGCCAAACGTTCTAAACCGTATGTAATTTCTACGGAAACTGGTTTACAGTCGATGGAACCAACTTGTTGGAAATATGTAAACTGCGTTACTTCCATACCATCGAGCCATACTTCCCAACCAAGGCCCCAAGCGCCCAATGTTGGAGATTCCCAGTTATCCTCTACGAAACGGATATCGTGATCTTCCGCATGAATACCAAGAGTTGCCAAGGATTGTAAGTACAATTCTTGGATGTTATCTGGAGATGGTTTCACGATAACTTGGAATTGATGATGTTGGAACAAACGGTTAGGGTTATCACCATAACGACCGTCTGCTGGACGACGAGAAGGCTCTACATAACATACAGACCATGGTTCAGGACCAATAGCATGTAAAAATGTAGCAGGGTTCATTGTACCTGCACCCTTTTCGATGTCATATGGATTTTGAACGATACAACCTTGATCGCTCCAGAATTTTTGTAGATTTAAAATAATCTCTTGAAATGTCATTGCTGCCTCCACTTTACACAACCGACATAAAATCAACCATTTCGTTACAAACAAAAAAGTCCCTGTAACGAAAAACGTTACAGGGACGAGTATACCCGCGGTTCCACCCTATTTGGCTTGCGCCCTCTTTTTTCTATGTTGGCCTTTACTAACAGATACCTGCGTTCCTGCCAATGCTCTACAGCGCCTTCAACCAAATGTGAGCTTACACCATCCTCACTCGCTAGAGAGGTTTACTACTCTGCTTCATCGCATATATTATATACGATATTGTAGCAATATAGGGGGATGAATGTCAATCTATAGTTATATTTTATTCACCCTTAGCAATACGATCTAAGAATTCAATATAGCTTTGTTTGTTTAATACTGGTATAAATTTATCTAATACATCTTTAGCACCAGCTGCGTCATCATATAGTAAGTCTACAATAGTCATAGCCAAAGCTTGTGCCGTTTTTATGTACGCCACCTCAGGAACAGTGATTTCATATTCTGCACTATGTAGTACACCATTAATACAACCAACCCATGGATGGATAACAGGCATCAAATGAGACACATCACCCATGTCAGTACTTGCTGTCATATGTTCTCCTTGGTATACATTTTCTTCACCAAATATTTGATTAGAATTATTACGTAATAATTCATTCATATGCTCATCATTACGCATTGGTAAATAACCTGGCAAATCTTTTATTACACAAGTAGCACCTACAGCATCTCCACCAGCTTTTAAAGCTCTATTTACACGATTATTACAATCAACAATGGCATCAATATTAGCAGCTCGTACAAAACTTTCAACTTGAACATAATCAGGTACACAATTTACTAATGTACCACCTTGATTAATGATAGGATGGAATCTGAAACAATCGCTTTCTTTGAAAGTTTCCCTTATAGAGTTAACCCCCATAACCCCTAGTAAAGCGGCATTCAAAGCATTAACACCTTCATGAGGAGCTGCAGCAGCATGAGCTGTTTTGCCATGGTATTCAATTAGTTTAGCAACGAAGCCATTGGAGGTACTGCCAAGTCCCATTTCCCCTGCCGGAGTTTTAGTAGTTTCCACATGCATTTGCATAGCCATATCAATATCGTCAAAGGCACCTTCATAAATTAGTTGTTGTTTACCACCTAAATATTTAATTTTGCCTTGTTCACGCAATTTATTACGATAGTCGACCTCAACCATTTCCTCTGCCGGTACTGCAAATATAACTACATCACCAGCTAATTGATCCATTACAGATTGCAATCCTATAGCGACAGCAAACATATTGGCGATTTGAATATTATGACCACAGCAATGTGCTGCGCCCGTTAAATCATCAGCACGAGGGTGGCGAGGACATAGAATGGCATCTAGTTCACCAATCATGGCAACCGTATATTTACTGTCACTACCTTTTAAGCGACCTTTGACACCTGTTAGTGCATGATCAGAAGTATAAGGAATCCCAAGTTCATCAAACATATCACGTACTTTTTTTGATGTTTTTACTTCTTTATATCCCAGTTCTGGCTCATCCATAATAGACTCAGCGATTTCACGTAAACGCGGTTGTGCATCAATAATAGCATCACATACGCGTTGTTTTAATTCTTCTTTTGTCATACGACTCATATAATCTCCTTTGTAAAATCGACCGTATCGAAATACGGTCGATTCTTTAATCACACAGAAATATGCTAAACATCGTTCAGTAAACTATGTATCATATTAAATTAAACCTTCTAAATGAAGTACAATTTGTGCTAATGCGGTTGCACATACGAAAGTCCCTGCTGTTACAGCAAGTGCAACAGGAATAATACGCCAAGATAAACGGCGGAATGCACCAAGGTCTTTACCTAATGATAAACCTGCATAGGCAAGTACCGGTGTCGTAGTAGCTAAGAATGTAATATGACTAGTTTTTTCGATAACCCAAGGTTGTCCTGGCATTCCAGGTAAAGAGATTAGAACCCCAACTAAAGACACCCAGAATACCATAGGAAATTTATTAGCATAAGGTAAACTAGAAATTACGGCACCAATTGTAGCAATACCTGCTAAAATTGCTACGCCCAACAAACTATCACTAAATACATGTTTACCGTCCATTATATTTCCAATAGCAGTAAGGATGGCAGAAATACAAACAACTATAACAAATTGTGTTAATTTTTCACTTCTACTCATGATGCGCTACCTCCTCTGCTAAATCTTGTTCCCGTGTACGACCAGTAAAGAAGTTGTAAGACTTTTCCATAATTGGCAAGGAAATAAATAAACCAAAATATACACCTAATACAGTAGTCAATAAATTAGCAGCTCCAGCTAGAGCCATAATTTGTTGTTCATAATCAGGATAAACAGCAACAATTGGTGCTGTAGCAGCAGCCATCATACTTGCACTACCTACGCCAGCCCCCATAGCAAGAGCTAGTGGATGAAACCAACCTGTGTTAGATAATAAGCCAGCTAGTACGGAGGACCACATGGCACCTATAAGAACGCCACAGATATACATTCCCATAACACCACGGCCTTCAGGAGAGCTAAAACCAAATTTATCAATTATAATCGCTACATTTGGTTCACGGTCTACAGAATAACAAGCACCAACAGCTTCGCGACGCATACCTACTAATAGTGCTACCGGTAAACCAAAGATAATGGTACCTAAGAAGTGACCTAATTCTTGAACTAATAAAGCCCAGCCAGCGCTTGCTAAAACACCAAGGTTTGGACCAATACCAAGACCTACTTTTACCATTAAGATCATTACTGCAATACCAATATAATCGGCAGAATTTTCCATTTGTTTTATTGTAAGAATTTTGAATTTTGGAATTGAAATTAATAACCCTAAAATCAAAGCATACAACAATGGTAAAAACACAACAGGACCGAGTCTTTTAATACCTATGAATTCTGCGACTACGGTAAGCACAAGTGCTAAAAAATGAATTCTCAGGTTCCCCAAAAGCTGCATAATGACCTCCTATACCTAACACAAACATAAATATGACACCATTATAATATATTTTTATATAATGATAAATATTTTTTGATAAGTATACATGTATACATGAGAAGATAAATAATTTTAACTACCATGACAATATTTTTAACATCAAATCAACTTTTTGAGATACAAAAAAGGCTGCCATAGAATGCGGTTTTACGCATTCTATGGCAGCCCCTAATCCCTAAAAATGAAATTTTCACAAACCCATGATTAATATAAAAGTACTTGATAATAAAACCAGTCATTATTACCATCAGAATTTAATACATAAGTAACATATGAAATATAATTACAAAAAATATAGTTTTAGGTATTATATATAAATATTCCTTCCATAACTCTTTTTTTAAAGCTATATAGTTATCACCATTGTAATGAAGATAGTCCAATGCACTATTATTGCGTACATATATAACAATAAATTGCCATATAACAGCAACTATTAATAATACATTTGAAATCCAATAGTAATTTATAAGATTCATATAATAAGCTAAAACACCTAATATAGCAAATACACTTTCTACTATTTTTACTTTTTTAGTCTTTCTTATACGATATATAGTAACTAAAATTTCTTTTTCACTATGTATATATCCAAACGATAAAAATAATATAGTAGCTGACAAAATTATTAGTCCAGTCATAAGATCTAGTCCAGCCCCTCCTTAATTTTCGCTCTTACTATTCCTAATTATTTCTATCTATTGATCTTTAGTTCTAAGACGTACATAATTATCTTTAAACGCTTCAATTTTTCATCTAAAGCTACATCCATTCCTGTAAGAAGTAGTAACGCATAGTGTCACTTCAGTTGCAGTAGCATATAGCATTTAAACTATTTTTTATAATCTATCTGCAATAGGTATTTCTTTTCTATAAAAGTATCTTAAATCTAAATCTTTATTTATCCAGAATTTAGATATCTGACTTCTAATAAGCCAAAAATCTTCCTTACAAATTATACTTTTATCAATAAGACTTAAATTGCCTTGAATGGCATCCCAAGCAATAATATAGTAATCATGACCAGAAATAGTAATTTTTATGGCTATATCAATACTATTTATTTCATCTGAATAAAATGTAGTAAATTCATCATTAACAATACTAATCTGTTCTATGGTTCCATTAATATTATTTGAAACTATTTGATGGTAATCAGTATCTTCACTCATTCTAATACAACGTTTTATTTCAAAATTAGGATATTCATCATACTCTTCAGTTTCTATATAGTCATTAACAATCTCAATATATGAATCCTGAATTTGTATATATATCACTACATCATTATTCTCATCTAATCTTTTTTGACTTCTATCTGGAGTAAAAAAAATGGGTTTTTGAGAAAAAATATTATCGACATGTTGATTGATTGTACTTGCAAGTATATCTAAACTCTTTTTATTTATATGATTAATCATAATTTCTACTCTATTTCTTAATAATATAATACCGATTCAATAGCTCTTTTCAAATCAACTTTCTTTATGATTTTAAAGTCTAAACATTCTATATAACCTCTGATTTTCTAGTCTTTATTCTCTCATGATAACTTTAATAAACTAAATATTAGCTATCTGCTCAACATATGTATTCAACAGTAAACTAAATATAAAGCTAAGTATATAACGATTTTAGTAACTTATAAATTACTAAAATCATACAAATGCCCCACACCCATATAGGTATATTATTAAAATACATCCATGTAAGAGTAATAATAGAACCTATAAGCCAAAGACTAAAAGCTATCCATCCATAAATACTTTTTTTCGCTATAGGTATACCAACTAATTTATTATGAAAACCTAAAATAAATAATATACATACAACTAATCTCGAATTATAATGATGTACTCCTCTTCTATATATACGCCTAACAATACGATGGCCACGAATTAATGGTATTAATAGCACTCCACCCATAACTAATATAGGGATAATAAACCTATAGTCTACATTCGGAGCAGTGGCTTTAACAGCATTACCTGTAATAATAATTGATAAAAGAATTGTACCAATTATTCTAAACCTGATTAAATTTAATAACTTAACTATTTTTATCTTCATTAACAATTATCCAATTACTTTTATAAAAAGTCATACCACTTACCACATAGCACTACCAATTAAATTTTACTATATTTGCAAGATACCCATCATATATGAATAATCTTATCTCCTAATTTTAGTAATAAGAAATTAGATATAGAATAAGATGTCCATTAAAAATAACAATATAGAAAACCAAGAAAATAGGTAATAAATCCATTTATTATCGCTATTTCTAAATATTAGTGAAAACAGGTAAGCACTAAATGATTATACAAATGGGCAATAACAATTAGCTTATATCCCTTAAACTATTTATATCCCAACTACTTTTTACAAATATTCTGTATATAATAAAAATATTTAAATACGGAACCAATAATAATATGACCCAGAGACCACTATATAAACTATCGTGTAATCTACGAATACATAATGTCAGAATTGATAGAATAGCATAAAAATATAAGACATAAAATATACCTATTGATATAGGTGTAAGTATTTCTATTCCTGTCTCATCTTTAATCATAAAAAGTATTGAGATAAAATTTACGATTAAGCTAATAATCATACCAAATGATCCTATACCAAAATAAGCCTCTACTCTTTTAGCTCTGCCTTTAAGACAAAACGACTGATGTATATAAATATCCCTCATATACTCTAATAATCCATTTTTATTCTCTAGAGTTATCTTGTTATTTAAATAACCAACAGATTTCGTTGGTGAAATCAATTGAACACTACTATTCCCATATCGATTATTACTATGATTACTTGGGAGTAAGTATAAAAACATTGTTGGTATAAATATAATACCTACTTCTCTTAGCAAGATTTCTTCAAAAAACACTATATTTAAACCATCAAGTACAAATAGATCATACATATAATATCCATATATACTACAACTTATAATTAACCATAAGTATAGCCATTTTCCTGATAATCCAAAATCATGTAATCTACGTCTGCTTAACTCTATAACTAAACATACACCCATTAGTTTAAAGATATAACGTAAATAATACATCTCTATTAATTGGATAGACAAAGTGTTTATAATTGCATTACTAACAAAATAAGTAAAGAATAAACCAATCAATATAATAAGATAGGCCTTCTTATTTATTCGTGTATTATGGAGTAAATCATATATATTTTGTTTTATAAGTTGTATCTCTTCACTTATCATCTATTTTATCTGACGCTTTTTACACTAAAAAATTAATCCGAATTCTAACAAGTATACATAGTCACCTAAATCATCATATTAGAAACATAGAGTCATTCTTATTTACTTAATTAAGTGAGTAAATTTATTCATCTCATACGCTTCAAAGTAAGAATTCGTATCTGATATACCTTCATCATAACCCAAATTAACTTCTACCTTTCCCTCATTAGTAATAGTAATTGTTATAGAAGATGGTGTTTGTATTTTGCCAGATTTAAAGTGCATATATAACGCACGAATACATTGAGCCATATCCATGGTACCTTCGATATAGTTATCCAAATTAATTCCTGGATTTGATAAAAGTTGACCAGAGTAAGCTGTGCCTTCTAAATTGATATAATAAAATCTACAATCAACAGACTCTTCAGTAGGAACTCCATGTAAAAGCATTACATCCCAATCCTCACTATCAATCATTTGATATAGTACAGTTGCACTTTGTTTAATTAAATCATTTGTATATGTATGCCAGGCTTCCATATCTACATCCAGTGATTCCTTGTTTAAAAGATCCTCTTGTGCAGTATTATCTACTTCCGAACTATCTATTTCTTTTTTAGTTTTTCTAAATATGTTTTTCAAAACGTTTTTCATATAACTCTTTATTTTCTACAAAAAAGGATTACCTAGTGGTTGTTTTAATAAGTCATTTCTTTCTTTATCATCAAGAATCCAAATATTATCGTTAAGTCCTAAAGTTAGATATTCCCATTTTAAAACTTCTTCTAAATCATATTTCTGATTAAAATTACCATACTGAAATGATATTTTAATGCCTAAAGAATCATCAACAATAACATTCATTATATTCCATAAATAGTCTTTGTTTATTTTATCCTTTGACAATGCGAATATCAAATGTAGTAGTTCATCGCAATATGTTTCTAATTGTCTAGCATTATCAGATTTTTTCAGAAATTGATAAGCATTAATAAGTTCATTACCATTTACAATATATAAACTTATTCTAGTATTTCCATAATCTTTATCAATTTCAGCATGGAAATATAATCTATTCCAAGTATTACAAATTGAATTAGCTATATTATTAATATAGTTAAATATAGTATTACTGTTTTCAGACACGATTGATATTAAATACCTCCACCTTAGAAACCAGAATAAACATCTATTCTAGTTTCTGCTCTGATTATTAACTAAGTAAATTATAACTTATTAAATTTAAGAGCTTTCTCACAATCCAAAAATTTCTTTCAATATACCAAAAAATACTAGCCAAGCAACAAAACCTGCACCATAAAAATCATAGTGAATCTCAGCACCAATCATAAAATCATAAGCCATTCCATATATAATGGATGTTAATGTAAATAATGCAAATCCATAGAAAAAGAATTTTTTTATAACAGCCATTTTAATAATTTCCTTATATAAAAAAATAAATTTACTTGAAGAAATCAAATAAGAGTCCAATCATGCTATATATAAGTAATTCATGTGATTGAATACTAAGTATATCGGTCTATTTAGGAACACTTTTATTACTATTTTAATGTAAAGCTAATAAATTTACACCATTATACTCTAATGTCAATAAATTATAGTTTTGATCTATTGAAAATGTTCCTTTAAGGCCTCCTGCATCAATAAATGAGTAAGTACTATCATCAATTTTATAAAATTCACTTTCTAAAGGTACAAAATACTTATCTAATACTAGACCTACCTTTTCTGCATCTTCTTCAGAGCATTGTAGAATATCCTGTACTCGTTTAAAAAATGGCCTATGAGCATTTTCTATTCTGTCTTCTATTATTTTATTAACCTTACTATAAGTCTTATATCTATAAATCAGATATAAAACAGCTAATAATAAAGCGATATTCTCCTTCATAGTTCCCTCTAAAATCTTAGTTAAGTTAACTGTTACAGACTATACTTAATATATCTTTATATCGTCTTTATGGTGCAATTATATTTATCACTCAAATTACAAAATAGTTAATCTATCGCATATAGAAATTTCTTTTCTCTTGAATTTATAATCTAAGTGCAACTAAAAAAGATTCATGGCTTTCTGATAAAAT